>JACCDO010458335.1_pt1 | contig 19202 bp, 14 predicted proteins | sample 7446101 | NCBI WGS metagenome assembly JACCDO01 (sample SAMN15323440, study PRJNA562643) | freshwater metagenome | isolation source: river surface water | place: USA:Blue River Watershed | collected 2017-08-16 | reverse complement strand
TTGAGTTCCGAAAGGGGAGTTTTCTTTAAATAATCTACAGATTTTCCACCACGGTGTTTTTGTAAGAAATCCACGATTGCCGCGGTCTCATCAGCCTTGCCTCGGGATTTGTAATATTCGTGCAACTGCTCTTCCAGCAGCGTCCAGGATAAGTTTGCGGAACGGTATGTAGACGCGCGTTGTAACTGGGCACCGCTGATTTGTAGCACGGCATCACGCATATTGTGTGATTCTAAGTGTTTCAGAATCTTTTCTTCATATTCAGAGCGTTTTGTGCGTACATTTGCAACTTGTTTATTCAGTGTTTCGGCCAAATTATCAAAATGAACCCAGTGACGTACTGCATCCACTAATTCATTTTGGGGAGGTTTAGGGATAAGAGAGTTTGGAGGGGGTGGTCCGGACGCCATTTATTTACGTAGCCGGTTACGTTTTGTTTTTCTTTGCGCGGACTTAGCGCGACGAGACGCACGGCGACGATTGCGGCGTGCACCGGCAATTTGGTCAACTATGAAAAAACGCATGATTTCATCACCGGCATTTTGGCGGTCGCAACCACCCATTGCATTACGGCGTCCTAATCCATCTGGATTGTTTCCAGATTCAATCGAATAACGATTGGGACCATTTGCCCTAAAACTCATAAAGTTTTGGGTGTTCAAATCTACTAACATAAATGAATCGGGGTAATTGCCAGCATTCAACATATTGATAAGGTTTTGAAGTTGTGATTCGTGACCATTGATTTTCACGCGCATTGGTTTGTCACTTAAAATAGGCATTTTCTACACAGGTTATACAAAAAGTTTTTTTGTATTTTGTGTTCAAGTGTTCAACTTAGTTTTTATGCGCACTCAGGGTAGTTCGTAAGAAAGATTGCAAGTTTGCTCTTGAGCATCTCAAGTCGTGATGCCGACTCATTGACTTCACCAGTCAATATACGGATGCGGTAGGGAAGGTGCTTGTCACCAGTCTGACCACTAGCAAAATCGGCTTGTGCAGTCTTGAGACGAAACTCAAGGCACCCTAACTTGAACTTTGCCACGTCAATCTCGTAGCGCAGTTGACCTGAATCGTACTCGGGGTCGCTGGATTCGTCGTGAGGGTTAAATCTATCGGCATCAAACTCGGTCAAATAATCATCGTCGCCATACTCGTGCTCGTACTGGCAGTAGCAATGGAAGGTGTGGCAGGAAGACATTTTGGAAAGGAATCGCTTTGGAAGGGAAGGAAGAAGGCTTTTAACGCTGCTAGGCGGGAAGGGTTTTTGACTGATCTCAGTATTTCCTCTCCGACAGTCCCTGCAAACGAAAAAATATGTTTCAATTTTTTCGGTTTTTTATTTGTTTATGTGGTCTTGTTTATTTTTTTAGTTCAGCGCGTGATGATATTACTTGGTATCGCGACGCGCAGACCCGATGATGTACAAGCAGAAGAAGATGAAGGTGAAGGCCATGAAGAGCAATGTGAACTTGAAGTTTTCCCAATCCTTGTACTCTTGGGTCTTTTTGTACTCTTCGTCTGCACGACGCTTCTCTTCGGCGCGGCGGGCAGCAATCTCAGGGTGCTTGCGGGCAAACTCTGCGTCAGCGCCGTAGACTGCATCCAGGCGCGTGTAGCCCCAGTACGTCAGCAGGCTCCACGCCATGAATACCAGGAAGGCAAAGGGGATTGTGGCGCTGGTGATGCGGAAGAGCAGGTAGGAGACGATGCCGGCCGCCCATGCACCTGCGTCGTAGCGCGCCGCAATGTGCGCAGGCATGTTGCGGTGGAAGTCCCCGCCGGTCATGAATGCAGTTATGCAGAAGATGAAGGTGGAGAAGAAGAAGTGAGGGGCGGTGTCATGGGCAAAGGCGGCGGGCATCATCATAATCATCACTGTCATGATGTTCAAGTTACGGAGCACACTGCGCGCAGTGGACACCCAACGAGGCTCGTCGGCCTGGGAAAGGAATGGCTGGGAAAGGAACATTGGAAGGCTTGGAAGGCTTTTGTGGGGGTTCTGACCGCTATCGGTATTTCCACTCCACACCGAGCAGACTTGAAAAATTCAGTTTATTCAATTTTTTCTCATTTTTAAGGGACCACCTAGAATAAAAATTGAGTATTTTTTCTGGCCCTAGGCACACAATACACAATGCATCCTCGCCTTACCCTAATATTTGCCACTGACCTCAATGGCCTCTTCGGTAAAAACGGCACAATTCCATGGTCGTGCCCTGAAGATATGCGACACTTTAATCGGATTACAACGGATTCATTTACGGAACCGCTGCTGCTAATGGGTCGTAAAACATTCCAATCATTACCAAAAAAACTCGGGGGTCGCAAACATATTGTGTTGTCATCCACACCTGTAGACGGCGCGGATTATACTGTATCATCCATTGAAGCATTCCTAAATTATCCATCATTTCAAGACCAACATGTATTTGTGATTGGTGGCGCTGGACTCATTGAAACAATGTACAATCAATACAAGGCGCTGATTGATACGGTATATTATACACGCGTGCATCAAAGCGGTGGCATACAGCCCGCAGATGAAACGGTGTACATGTCCAAAGAATTTCTGGAAGACTTACATAAAAATCCACACGTGTCAAATATCCTTGACTGCGCGACATTTTACAAATACACAATTCCCAAACATGCCGAGTATCAATATTTGGCGTTATTAGATGATTGTTTGAAATACGGAAATGTGCGGCAAACCCGAAACGCCATCACTCATTCCACATTCAATAAAACAATCAGTTTTGATTTGGCGGGCGGCGTGTTTCCGTTGCTGACAACGAAAAAAGTATTTATGCGCGGTATATTTGAGGAACTACTGTTCTTCCTGAAAGGTCAAACCGATTCCAAACTGTTGGAGGCAAAGGGTGTGAATATTTGGCGACCCAATACGACAGCGGAATTCCTGGTCGCATGCAAACTTCCGTACAAGGAAGGGACAATGGGACCGATGTACGGTTGGAACTGGCGGCATTTTGGTGCGGCCTATGTGGACGCAGAAACGGATTATACGGGTGCAGGATTTGACCAACTCAACTATGTTATGAATCTGCTCAAAACGGACCCGCATAGCAGACGAATTCTTATGACGACCTACAATCCTGCGACCGCGGGAGCAGGTGTGTTATATCCGTGTCATTCAATTGTAATACAATTCTATGTTACGGAACACGACAAAAAGTATTATGTAAGTATGAGTATGTATCAGCGTAGTGTTGACTTGGCGTGCGGATTGCCGTTTAATATTGCATCCAATGCATTACTGCTGATGATGATTTGTGATTGTTTGAACGCGCAGGGCCTTGGAAAAAACTATGTGCCTGATAAAATGCATATTGTGCTTGGGGATATTCACATTTACCAACAACATGTTGATGGAATTAAGGAACAGTTGCGCCGCATTCCAAAATCATTTCCAACGCTGCATTTCAAACAATTACGTTCGGCGTTGACGGATTATGTGTGGGAAGATGTGGAGATTCATGGCTACGAATCGCATCCTGCAATAAAGTATGATATGGTGGCATGAGTGCCAGGAAGCAATAAAAAATTTTTTGTTTTTTTTTTGATTTTAGAGAAGAGAGAAGGGGCGGCACACGTTTAGAACTTATTGCGTTGATGGCGGCGGCGATTGAAGCGCCGGCGGCCGCGTGTGGTATATCCGCCGCGACGCCGGCCGCGGTCGCTCGCGGCAGGCGACATGTTGTTGTCTGTGAGAAGAGAGGCAAGAGTGGGAAGAGAAGGGGGCATGCTGGCAATTGCAGCGGCAGCAGCGGCGGCGACTAGCACCTCTGCAACGGGCTCAGGGACCGCGGGCGTCGGCACGATGACAGGCGTCGTGACGTAGGCCACAACGACTGTGATGTTGTCATGTGCGGCCGCGCAGCCAAAGCGCTTCTTGCTCATAGCGATGCCGAACTCCAGCAGCGCTGCGGTGGCGGCGGCAGCATTGCCAAGCAGTTCGGCGCGGCGCACGATGGCGCGTACCTCGTCATAGTGCACGGCGTCCCACAGGCCATCAGATGCCACGACCACGGCGCGCGTGACGCCGGCGGCGGGCGCGGCCACGGTTGTGACATCAGGAGTGGTAATGAGGCCGTTGCGGTGCAGGTTGAAGTCGCCGAGCGCACGCGTCATTGCGAGCATATCATTGCCAGAGCGCACGTAGGCGGCCCAACTGTTGCGCACATCGGCGTACTGGAAGCCGCCGGCGGGATTCATCACGTGAGCGCCGCCAACAGCGGGCACAAAGATGTGCCGCGTCTGCGGATTGCCGCCAAAGATGAACTCGGCGGGGCGTGCGCACGTGGTGCGAACACGTGTGAACTCGGCAAGTGATGTGGGCGTGTGGTCGCCAACGCATAGCGTGACGCCAGGCGCGTCGTCGGCATCAAAGTACATCGCCTCAGAGTCGCCCACGTGCGCCGCAGTCATTGCGCCGGTCGCCGTATCAATGCGCACCGCTGTGGCCGTGGTGCCGCCTGTGTGCGGCGTGGCTGGCGTGGGGTAATACGAGAAGCCAGTGGGCTTGTAGAATGCACCATCCGCCTCGGTAAACGCCACACCGCGCGCCGTCATGTGGCTGCGCAACGTGGCGTGGAAGGCGGCGTGGGCATCGGCAAACACGGACTCAAAGGGGGTGGCCGCAGGCGCAGCGGCAAAGGACTCAGCAACGGAAATCGCCGCCTCCTCGCCGTACGTGCCGTGACCGTCAAACACCGCCAGCAGGTCTGCGCGTGCAACAGCGCGGTCCTGTTGGTAGCTTGCACGGCCACGGTCAGAGGCGGGAGCAGCAAAGGAAATCACGGGAGCGGACATGTTGGGGAGGAAGGAAAGCCTGGAAGGAAGGAAAGCCTGGAAGGAAGGAAGGAAAGCCTGGAAGCAATGTGGGGGATTGACCAACCGTTGGTATTGCCGCGCCACACCCACCAGCCTAGAAAAATATTCGATATTCAATTTTTTTTGGATTTTTTAGCATAGATATTCATTTATGCTCCTAAAAATTGAGTATTCTATTGCTTACACTCAATACTTACAAATGGATTATTCAAAAAAATCACGCGATGAATTAATTGCCTGCTGCAAAGAAAAAAATATTAAAGGATACTCAGGGAAAAAGAAAGAGGAACTTATACAACTTTTAATGCCAGCAAATGAAGTTGTGTACTCTGCGCCCGCGACCGAGTCCGCGACCGAGTCCGCGACCGAAGGCCCCCTGCGTCAAGAAATTATGCAGGGTGATGCCCTAACGATTCTTCCAACTCTGGAGGCTAATTCAGCGCAAATTATTATTGCGGACCCGCCATACAATGTCGGTAAAGATTTTGGAAATGATAGTGATAAGCAACCATTGGATGATTATTTCAAGTGGACTGATGCCTGGATACAGCAATGTTTGCGTATCCTGAAACCCAATGGCACAATGTTTGTGTACGGATATAGTGAAATGCTTGCACTTATCTTGGCACGCATTCCTCATACAGTCAACAGGCGGTGGATTGTCTGGCATTATACCAATAAAAATGTTGCATCATTAAATTTCTGGCAGCATTCGCACGAAAGCATATTGGTGCTGTGGAAAGACACGAAGGTATTTCATCGCGACGATATTCGTGAAGCGTATACGGAAGGATTTCTAAATGGTGCTGCGGGGAAAGAACGAACGGCAACAAAGGGGCGATTTTCGAAGGGCGATAAAATCACAACGTATAATGCGCACCCAAATGGAGCACTACCGCGTGACGTGATAAAAATTCCGGCACTAGCAGGTGGTGCCGGTATGAAAGAGCGAGTCAACCATCCCACACAAAAACCTTTGGCACTTTGTGAGAAACTGCTGCGTTCCTGTAAACAACCGGCAACCGATGGATATGTATTGGTGCCATTTGCAGGTTCAGGTAGTGAATGTGTGGCAGCAAAAAATCTAGGTTTGCCTTTTATTGGGATTGAATTAAATGCGGAGTATGTGAAACTTACAAATGAACGGCTGAACCCACCTGCTGCCGCCGACGACTAAGCGTCGCCGTCAGCAGCCCTTGCGTCAGCGGCCATAGCGGCGTCAATCTCGTCCTCCAGTAAATCCGTAAACATAATGCGGCGCTCCTTGCTGATAGGCACGTACAGCGCGTGGCCGTCATCCGTATTTTTTACATGACGCTTGAAGAAGTAATCCAGGCGCGAATCAATGTCTTGGCCGTCAAACGAAGCCGACGTCTCAGGATACGTCTCCAGAAACTCTTCAATCGTCATTGTCTCGCCGGCGTCCGGTGCATCCTTGAACACGGAGCCGGCGCTAATGCACTTGGTGTTTGAAAAGTAGACCTTTGGCAGGGACTTTGCGGGCTTGGCGGCGACGGCCACGGGGTCGTCGCCGGTCGTGACCGTCTTGAAATCCATGCCCATCAGGTCCATGATTTTTGGCTCCATGTGCTCCTTGCACATGTACTGCGCCGTCACGGGGTTGTAGTTGTAGTAATGCTCCACCGAGCGCTTTGCAACCGACTTTGCAAACTTTGGGTATGCCGATTGCATCTCATCCCAGGAAATGTAGCCAACGCCGGCTGGAAGTTGAAGGATTGTGTTGGAATTCATGATGACTGGAAGGAATGAGGAAAATGGATAATGCATTTATAATTAAAAGGCTGATTATTCAATTTTTTACTGGAAAACGAGATACCATACTGGTTTAGACAGGTCAAAATTGATTCTTTGTTTTTGTACAATCACAAACAATCAATAATGTCTAAATTAAATGAAATTTATGAACAAATCATCAGCATTAAGCAGGAAGTTGATAAATTGAGTGAACTGATTCAGGCGCTATCTACACAAGCGCTATCCACACAAACTGAGTTACGATTTATTGATTTGTTTTGTGGTGTAGGTGGATTTCATCAGGCGCTGCGTGCATTGGGAGGGAAATGTGTGTATGCGTGCGATATTGATGAAAAATGCCGAGAAGTATATGAAAACAACTACGGATTGAAACCTGATAGTGATATTACAAAAGTGGATGCCGATGCAATTCCAGATTTTGATGTGCTGTGTGGCGGATTTCCTTGCCAGGCCTTTTCACATGCTGGGAAACAAAACGGCTTTGAGGATACGCGAGGTACGCTCTTTCGCGATGTGGTCCGTATTCTAAAAGCGAAGAAGCCCAAATACTTCTTGCTTGAAAATGTAAAGAATCTAGCAAACCATGATGATGGGCGCACATGGATTGTTATTAAAAATGCACTCAAAGAGGTCGGATACGTAACATATGAAGAGCCGATTGTTATGAGTCCACATTTGTTAGGAATTCCGCAGCACCGTGAACGCGTTCTCATTTTGGGATGGCGAAATGACGTATTGAAAGATGGTCTTCCTCCGCTTCCAACAGTGATTCCGGCGGAATCAAATATAACATCCATCTTGGAATCGGATGCTGGCCAAGAAACCCTGGACACGTCTCTTGTGTCTGTGCTAGACCTATGGGAAGAATTTGTTCAGCATTTCAAACAGAAAAACCACAAACTACCCACATTTCCAATTTGGAGTGATGATTGGGATAGTACGTATGAAGTAAAAGACTTGCCGGATTGGAAAGCCAAGTTTGTTTCGCAAAATCGCGAGTTTTATGCTGCACATAAGCAATGGTTGGAGCCGTGGCTTCAGCGCGCACGCACAAATAGTCATTTCGCGGGTGCAAAACGGAAGTTTGAATGGCAATGTGGAATGTTCCAGAACGAAGACTCATTGTGGAAATTACTGTTCCAATTCCGCCCAAGTGGGATTCGCGTAAAGCGAACAAATTATAGTCCTGCGCTGGTCGCAATGGCACAAATTGTATACGTTGGTGAAAAAAGACGCAAATTAACGCCCCGTGAAGTTGCGCGGCTTCAAAGTTTCCCTGATTCGTTCAAACTTCCTTCTTCATCTGCGGTTGCATACAAGCAGTTTGGAAACTCTGTGAATGTTGAAGTAATCAAGTGGGCTGCAAAGCATTTACTGAACCACGAACGCACTTAAAATGTTAAATTTCACCTCGCTGTCACTTTTTGGAAACTCAATAAACAAGCCCTGTTCCATGCTATGTTTCAACATCTTGTAAAGGGGTATGCTTTCAATAAGTGTATCTGTCTTATTGTTGGATTTTAGACATACATTGTCTTTACAATATGATGCTGGAACTAAATAAATGCCTGCAGGCATTGCTGTGGTGAAGTAGTTGCACTCACGTTCTTCTGGCGATGCATCTTTGGGTGCAGTTTTCCACCACTGTTCAGTACATAAATTCAGAATAAGTATATGATTTTCAAACTTCTCGCGTTTTTTGGATTCGTCAGGATTTTTACTCCAATCAAGAGCAATTGTTGATTTGCCATTGATTTTTTTGAGCGATAACGCACAGTCTTTAATTGCACAATCACTTTCACCCACGTGATGTTCTCGGAATTCTGGCACATAAAGACTCAGGTAGTCGATTGTTAATTTATCGGATAAGATGCCACCGGATAAACCTGCGCCATCGCCTTTAAATGCATTGCGAACAGCATTTAGTTTATCAACAAAGCCCTTCAAAATATCAGGTGTTAGATGTGTTTTGAGATGAAGGTAGATGTCATTTAATGACGCACTATTAGTATGGGATTCCATTGGTCGTTGTTTACTGTGCATAGACCGTGTTCATTTTTTTCACTCAAGATGAAAAACGTTTTTGTATTTTTGTTTTTCGTGTGTTTTTATGTTTATGCAAGATGAGCAAGAAGATGGCGGCGGCGCTGTGCGCCCAGAATCCCCACGACCTTTTCAAGGATGGCCACGGCGCCAATCACGCCATAGGCAGCCACAAGAAAGCCGCGCAGATTAGCACCCTGTGGGCCCACGGTGAAGTTGACACCAAGTTGCTGTTGTAGATTTGCAATCATTGCAGCAGCCGTGTCTACGGGCACAGCGGCCGCAAAGTTGGTGATACGGGTCTCATACCCTGGTTGGCGCCACGCAGGATTGTTCCAGCGCGCGCCCTTCATAACGAAGTACAGAATCAAGGCAGACTTGTAGGAATCGCCAGCACACCACAGCAAGGGGCTAAGGTATGGAATGCCAATCCTGCTGGTATCGTCCACGCTGTGCCCCTTGCTGAAGTATAGGCGCTCAAAGAATTGGACCAGCCGCGGCATATCATACCTGGCCATGACCTGAAACTCACCAAGGTCCAGCAGGCGGAAGCCGGCAAACATGTGTCCACGCTGGGTGCCGTTCGCTTCAACACGGAAACTAGAGCCGTTCATGATATTGAAGTCGAAGGTCTCCAGCACATCCAGTAGTGGGTAAAAGCGGTGCTTGAATGTTACCAACTTTTCAGCAAGGTTTTCCGTTCCCCAAAGCGGGTGCATGATGTTCCAAGCAAGCATATCCTTTTGTTTTCCAATGCCACGGCGCGCGTGCCAGAATGCGGTCACATAGCCCTCACGCGTTTGTTCAAGTGCGTTTATGTCCGCGACACCAGAGCGCAGAAGAGCGTGAATGCGCGCATAGTTAGGATTCTCCTTGTCTAATTCATCAAAGAGAGCGCGGCTCATTTTGGAAGGTACTGGAAGAAAGGAGGGAAGGAAGGCCTGGAAGGCTGGAAAGGAAGGAAGGAAAACTGGAAGCAATGTGGGGGATTGACCAACCGTTGGTATTGCCGCGCCACACCAGTCAACCTAAAAAAGAATAGGATATTCAATTTTTTCCGAAAAAATAATTATCGATATTCCGAAAAAAACAATTTTTTTGACGATAAAAAATGACATCTAAAGCCTCGTGCGCATAGAAAGTATCAGACCCCCATGGACTCCGTGCAACAGCAAGAGGAGCAGAAGATTTATAACCCGTGGAATCTCGCCAACCGTCGTATTCCGGATGCCGAGATTCTTCGTATAATGCGTTCTTATGGTATTAAAGAACGCCCGCAAAAATGGGACCTTTTCCGTCAAGCCTGTGTTCATACATCCTATATTGACCGCCCTGAGCAACAACAGGCTGAACCAATGATTATTGCCCCACGACCCGAAGGATGTATGCCACTCTGCACGGCTGACAATGAGCAAATTGAGTTTGTGGGTGATTCACTCTTAGGCTGTGTAATTGCCCTGTATCTTCAGGAACGCTATCCAGACCAAGATGAAGGATTCTTAACACGTCTTCGTACACGCTTGGTGAATAATAAACAACTGGGCGAACTTGCCCTGAAAATCGGATTTGCAAATTGGATTATCTTGAGCCGGCATGTGGAAGAAGTATGTAACGGTCGTCGTAATTTACGAATCCTGGGAAGTATGTTGGAAGCGTGGGTCGGCGCAATGTATTTAGATATTGCAGAACAAAATGCGGGCGCGGCATTTATTCGTGTAAAAACATGGCTCATTAATCTGTTTGAATCACTGGTAGATTTTGCGGCACTGATTAGTGAAGATAACAACTTCAAAGATCAGTTACTCAAATATTATCAGGCAACCTACCATCAACCGCCCCGATACAAAGAGGTTGCTGTAGAGGGCCCGCTGCACGACCGTACATTTACAATGGGTGTCTTGGCGCCCGATGGTTCCATTGTTGCGATTGCAGTTGCCCGCAATAAAAAAGTAGCAGAACAAGAAGCCAGCCGTCGCGCACTTATGAAATTAGGTGTTATTGAGGACGATCCGAACTCATTGTAAGAACAACAGAGGACGGTGATTTTTTAACACCCGTTGCGGTTGCTGTGGCCTCTTCGTCCGCAACTATGTCTAACAAAGGCATGGCCTTGGGGTCCAAGGTACGTTTTGTTCCCGATAATTTTTGTACACTCCGCAATACGTTTTCAACGTATGCCGGATTTGTTTTTGACGCAGCCGACTGTTTTAATTCTTCCAACTCCTGAATACCAATGTCCATAATGATTTGTGAAAGTGTGGATACATCAATGTTTTGACCTTTCACTGTATGTTTTCCAAATTCAAGACGTGCGCGGTCCTGTATACGTTTTGGAAACTCCAGGTCTACTTTCAGCAAGTCCAAATACGTATTTTTGTTTTTAATAATTATCCACAATGCATCACGACGCAATGCAATTGGAAGTTGCAATTCGGAGGCTATTCCCGTACTAAATGCAATCCAATCCTGTTTGGCCTTAATGTATTGTTCAAGTCGTTCCTGTATCTGATAAATCTTCAAGTATCCTGTAAATATGGCAATACTAAAGGAAAGTGCAACAAATACTGCATTTAATGTGCGACTAAGGACTTGTCCAGGGTCTTGAATGCCCAGTTGGGAAACAGAAAGCGTGCCGGAAAGAGTGGAAAGTATGAGTCCTAGAATTGTATTATTGCGAATAATGTTGCGAAAATGAGTTGTTCCCAATTCTAGGCATTTGATGTTGTAGGCGGCAATCGTTATCCATTCAAACAACGTCAACACATTTGTTTGATTCCAGTTGGTTCCATACAGCCGCGATAAGTCGTTGGATGTTGGATTGCCTTGGGTGTTTTGTGATTCAATGGCGCGCGCAACACTACCTGGAGACGGCTGTGTAGTCGTTTTTTGTTCGGCGGTAGCGACGGCAGCGACGGCAGCGGTGGACATTCGGTATTCTTACTATATCTTTATTAAAAAACTATAAGTAGAAATGGAGTCCAAAGAGGTAATGTTAGAAGAAGAGGTACCGCCGCCACGCAAGGGTCCACCCCGGTTTGCGAAACCGGTAGGCGTGAAAATATCTCGCGGTCCATTGCCGACAGCCTTTGAAGAAAGTGTTGTGCCTGAAATACGGCCAGGCGTTGAACGCCCCCCCGTTGAAAGAATCGCCGGACCGCGCAAACCAAGGCAGCCAGGTGAACCCGCAGAATTTGAATTCATGGAACCAGCAGCAGAATCCAAGGTGCCAACGGCAGCACCTGAGGATGAAGGCAAGCCTGTACAAGCATTGCCTGAACCATTGCAGGAACTTAGCGCGCACGTGCATGAAGCCGAGCAGCAAGATAAATCACAGATTCGCCCACCCTACTACAAATTACCAACACGCCGCGATTTCAAACAATTCATTATTCAGGTATTCAAGGATTACAGACTTCCTGAACCCAGTGAAATCATTGACCCTGATGCGTGCAAAAAGGCCGGTGTGACTTCCAAGGATGTGAAAACATTCAACTACCAGTCATTTGTACGTGATTTTATGCAAAAAGCGTCGCCGTATCGCGGTATCTTGGTATATCACGGTCTCGGTAGTGGTAAGACGTGCACATCGATTGCATCCATGGAAACATTGTTTGTAAACAATCAGCGTCCCGTATACATTATGACTCCTGCAAGTTTGAGCGCAAACTACAAGGACGAAATTACAAAATGCGGCCCATACATCTTCCGTACAGAGAATCATTGGACATGGGTACCCGTGCCCAACCCACGTGTTCAATCGGCGGAACGAAAACTGTTAGAAAGCGTAGGTATTCCTGCGGCGCTTGTGATACGCAACAAAGGCGCTTGGTTACCGGACCCAAAGAAAGTTGCCAATTTCAATAAACTACCCCGTGAGCACCAAACCCAAATCAAGGACCAAATCAAGGCGCATATTGACACACGTTTTACATTTATTAACTACAATGGTATTACAAAACAGGCATTCCGTGATTTGTTTGCGTGCAAAGGTGCCGATGATGGCCGCCGTGCCTTTGATGGTGCGACCATTGTAATTGATGAAGTCCACAACTTGATTCGTAACATTAACAATGCCGATTTGGAAACAACATACAAAGATGAACCGCGTGATTTAGCAACATATGTTCCAAAGATGTGTGCCGGTGGACAAAGTTACCGCGTTTCCTACACATTGTATCGTATGCTGTGTAATGCTGTGGGTGCAAAAGTTGTGGCACTTTCCGCCACGCCTATAATTAACTTTCCACAGGAAGTAGCCATTCTTGCAAATATGTTGGGTGGCGATATTCGTATGGCACAAATTCCATGCCCAGGGCTGGATAAGAAGGCTGAATTGGAAGCCATGCTCAACAAACATCCAGAAGTGGAATATGTGAAGGTGTCTACAAATACGGCCAGCAATTCTACAATTGTGGAAGTTACGCCGGTGCCAAGTGGATTCCGTAAAGTACAGGACCCTGCGTCTGGTGCATTCCGTGGTTATGTACGCAGCACACGGCTAGCGGGTGTGGATGGTGAAATTGAGCGTGAACGCAATATTGAAGGATGGGCGTTGCGTGTTGCCGCCGATATTCGTAAAATTGTTGCAGCGGTCCAAGATAAAGATATACGTGTGCGCTCTGTAACACGTCTTCCAGATATTCCAAAAGAATTTGTTGATACATTTATTGATACGGAAAACTTGGTTGTTAAGGAAGATAGGAAAAATGTGTTGATGGGCCGGCTTTCGGGTCTGATTTCTTATTACAAAGGTGGTAAGCGCGAATACATGGCAGAGGAAATCAACCACACTGTGATGTTGGATATGAGTGAAAATCAGTATGCAAAATATACTGTGCAGCGTATTGAAGAAATTCGTCGTGAAAAGCAACAACAAAAGAAAACGCGTTATGACCGTATTAAAGAAACTGTGAATTCTACATTTAAGATTTTTTCACGTGCATGCTGTAATTTTGCATTCCCTGATGGTATTGACCGTCCTGTGCCAAGTGATGAAGAAACATGGGGTGCGCTTTTGACGGGTGAAAAGCCTGTGACTGCGGCCGCGGCCGAAAGTGGTGCGGAGGCAGTCGTAGATTCAGAAGACGGGCCGGTGGAAGAGGTGGCACAAGTAGCCGATATTGCCAAGTCTCCAACAGTTAAATCGTATACGGATGCATTGACTGCGGTGGTGGCGACAATGCGTGCCCGTGGCGGCGAGTTTTTCTCCAAGGAGAATTTGGTGAATTTGAGTCCGAAGTTTCAGGCAATTATTGACCGTCTGGATACGACCGCGGGTCCTGCACTAGTATATTCCAATTTCAAGACCCTGGAAGGTGTAGGATTATTTGGCGTTGCGTTGGAAATCCAGAAAGGATATGCTAAACTGGATATTCAAAAATCCGGTACAAAATGGGTCTTGAGCCCTGAAACATTGGCATCGGGTCCTGATACACCACGTTACATAACTTACACAGGTGATGAAGACCGTGAGAAACGTAACATATTATTGGCGATTTTCAACGGCAAGTGGGCCAAAGTGCCATCAGAACTTGCCGAAAGTGTACGAGCAGGTTTCGCGGCCGAAAACAATATCCAGGGCAAGATTGCGCGTGTAATCATGATTACGCAATCCGGTGCAGAAGGTATTTCATTGGCCAATGTGCGCCAAGTGCACATCATGGAACCGTATTGGAACTATGTGCGTTTAGAACAAGTGAAAGGTCGCGCGGTCCGTATTTGCTCACATATGGATTTGCCTCCGGAAGAACGTAATGTAGATATTTTCACATACATCATGAAATTCTCGGATGAGCGTATTAAATCGCGCACAATTGACGAAACGCTGGAACGCATGGACGGCGGAAAAACAACGGATGAACAAATCTATGAGTTGATGACGGATAAGAAGAAGATTGCAGATTCTATTTTGAACGTAATGCAGGCCTCGGCCGTAGATTGTGAACTCAATAAGTCCGAAAATGGAAGTGTATCGTGCTATACATTTGCGGGCGCTGTGTCCAACAAGCCTATTTTCCATCCGATTTTAAAGGATGATTTGGATACATCGGCAGCCGAAATTCAGGCCATTCGTCGTTAAACCGCCCCAGGGCATATTTAAGAATCATAAAAATAACTCAAAGTTATTTATATGATGATTTATAAGCGTGATTAAAGTGTTGTTGGATATACAGAACCGCTTCCTTGACGTAGGATTGGCGGGTCTAACCATAAGGACGTGGAATTATGTAAGGAAAGTTGGTAATTCAATTCCCAATCTAAGACTTCTGCAAACGGTATTAAGGTACCGTTGATTTTTTCCAACATTGCAACTTTAAAAATCATTGCATCCGTTGTGCGTGTATGATAATATCCAGGCGCAGGAAACCAACGCAGGGTGGTGTCACCGGCATCACGACGTGGACGTAGATTTGCACCAGCACTTAATGACAAAAAGTCCCAAGGACGTCCTTCCAATTGTTTCATAGCCTCAGTAAGTTTTTCCAAAAAGTCGTCGTGAAACAATACATCACTTTCCAATATCATTACAATTTTATGACCTGCTTTAATGGCTTTTTGTGCAGCCGATGCCCAATTTAACACAAGGGATATTTCACCTTGTTTTAAATTATAGGAATTGAAACTTCGTTCCCGTTCCACGGGCCGACGGTCGACCCACGGATTGTACACTTTTGCAGCAATGTCTGCTGATATATCGTCTGCATAACATGTCAATCCCATGGTGTAATTCGTAATGTTTTTTGCACGCAACCATTTCATTAAATATGCCGCGCGTTCAGGTTCTTTTTTCGGATCGCATAAGATATATGTATGATCGATCGGAAAAGGCCATGTCATTTTATTAAAACAACATCGGCGACATTTAAATATTCACACCTTCGTTCTTCAAATCGGATTTGAAGGCGGGTGCAGCAGGTTGTGCGACCATATGGTATTTCATTTCGGCGGCAATTTCGCTGGGTGTAAGTGCATAATCATAGAAATGCAACCAGGCCATTGTGCCGTTCAATGCACCCTTGGAGTTGTATTGGTATGCACGCCATGCATCAGGTGTACCAATAGGACCCATGCCAGTCACTGGATTGTAACCACCAATGTAGTTGTACTTGAAAATGCTATCAGGGTAACGTTTATCACCAACTTTAGAATCTTTCAAGTTTGCTGCACGACCAACATCGTGGTACAAATCGGGTAAGAATCCAGACGCCATCTTCTTGCCATTGATGTACAAATCATGACCATACCAGTCATTGCGCCAGACAACCGCAATATGAACCCATGTATTGTTGGAAGGCACGGGTGTTTGGGCGCCATTGCCATACCAGTAGTTGCGGCGGTAAACGTATGTGATAACGCGATTTTCAAACGCATTTTTGTTAGGGTAATACAATCCCATGGAAGGATTCACGGAGCCGCCGGCACCTGGACCGTTCAAATCACCTGTAGTAGAAAAGTCAAAAATCGCAGGAGAAGGATACCATGAGGAGGCAAAATCATCCATATTAATCATGCAGGTGTAGGAACGGAACGCCTTGAAACGCAATGGTGTCAAAATCTGGATATATTGATTGAAACCAAATTTCGCGCCCTGGATTCCTTCCTTCTTATTGAATCCCATATTGCCAATAACCTTGGATTTCAATGTGCCGTGGATATCATCCAAGCGGCCGCGGAAAAAGTCAAACGCAACCACCGGTGCCTTAGAGGGGAATTGTAAGAAACTGTTGGAGGCCTGCAATGCAAGTGGGCCACGGATATCAAAATTCAATGTGCCCATATTATTGTAATAAAAGACTTCCACGTTGTTTTTGCTTCCAGCAGGCATAGCAACATTGGCTGTGTAGCGTGTCATTCCCTGGTCACGCCAGGCATCCAACACTACGGCGCCATTATTTACAACCATAGAGCCATCATCTGTGAATACTTCTGTGGTGCCAGAAGAATCTTCGGTGGGCACAACGCGTGTGCGCATTTTGAATGTTTTCTTATTTGTACTGGACGCCCCTTCTAAGGAATTGGCACCATTGAAACCTGGGAACCCGTTTGTGGATACTTGACGACCAATGTATGCAGCAAAGCGTTCACGGCCAACTGTATTCACGTCCTGGGGTTCCCAACTGTACACAAGTGTCTCAAGACCCTGTTCTGTGCATTCAAAGGGCTTTGGCGTACCAAATTCAATACCGAGGCACGCCTTTGTTGCAGCCGCCTGTTTCAACGCATCTGTGGATTTCATTGCATCATAGGCACCCTTATAGTTTTTGCGCACTGTGCCCCATGGAACGTTGGCTGTGCCATTGCCGGACTTGGGGTACGCGGCGCCCGCAGGTTGGCAACCCTCCATACGCCAGGCGCGTTGGACACACGTTGTTGGGAACGGGCCAACATCCTTGTCATCAAAGTCACAGACATCAAAGGAATCCGAGCCAACGGCCAGCCACTTTGCAGCGTTTTGTATGACACGTGTTTTGCCTGTGCGTGTTGCATCCATAATAGATTTGTAAATATTGCCTGCACTGGTGACATCAATATTTCCAGCACCCAATACAGCATCAGGGATTGTAATATTTGCAGTTTTCAGCATTTCAATAGCAAGTGCATCTTCATCGTTGGGACGGTCCGTTGTGTATAACATACGAACAATAGAGCCTTGTTTTGTCATACCAAGACCAGTTGCAAGAGAAATCAAACATTCACGGCTTAAGTTGCCCTGTGCATCAGGGCTGCATGTTGTTTTGGCATCAGTATTTACACGATTTCCGTTCAAATTGCGGCAGTCCCAACTGTAGGAACCGCCTTCGGGACGCAAGCATTCGCCACTGGGATACGAAATGCCACCCAAACTATCACATTCCGCCTTGGAATACAGACGAATATTGTTTGCAAAATCAGGGCGTCCAAGTGTTCCACAGGGCTGTCCATTGGCAGCAGTTACTTTCTTTCCACCAACTCCAGCCCTAACTCCTTGTCTTGCAGCAGCAGCACACTGTTCAGATGATGTACGCACTGGTCCAGGGCAGATTCCACCTTCATACCCAGGATATTTGAGTTGTCCAGCAGATGTAATAGGAACACCCTTGTTTGTAACTGAGCAGAAACCACATACACCACGAATACCGTTCACATTCAATAAATCACAGGACTTAATCATGCTGCAGCGTTTAATGTCTTCTTTGCGAATGGCCGTTTCAATATCCCATATCCATTCACCATTTCGAGGCATCTTTTCAGGGAAAAGTGGGCCAGATGCACGACCAATGGCACCCACAGATTGACGATTCACATCCGCAACAAAATACCAACCACATGCAATTAATTCATTGCCTTTACGTTTTGGTAAATCACGGGGATGCTTCGCAGAGGCACAAAACTGATTATCTTTGTCCGTGTATTCGGATTCAGGATTTGTAACCATATAGACACCATAGTCCTTTTCGGGAGAATCCGATAAATACATATCGGGTTGACGTAATGCATCGTTCAATAATCCAACGCCGAGTTTCTGGTATTGAAATGTCTTGCTGGGCACACTTGCAGTTCCAACATTTTGTACTTCGCGCTGGGCCGGGTTGTATTCGCCGGGTGTAAAGTTCAAACCGGGATTCACTAAAATTCCCTTTTCAATCTGATTATGGAAAAGGTTGTATTGGTTTTCAGCAAAGTTTGTCATCCGCCCTTTCCAATCCGAATCTGCATCAACGAAGTTTTCACGTACGTATTCCATCTTGGGTTTCTGTAAGTACATCAACACCGTCAATGAAATGACGACAAATAAAATGAACATTAACCATGGCGCCATGTTCCTACACTCTAATGTTACAAATGAACTTTTTCTTGCAATAAAACTTTATGGCTGGAAAAAGGAATATACATAGGGTTTACGCACCAAGTGCAGATTTGATGCGCCAGGAGGCACGTTGCGAATCGTTCACGCTGCTCTTATCAATGTCAGTCACAAATGCCGCGTTTGCAGGGTTGTCGGCCACAGCGGCCAAATACCGCCCCTTACTGGAAATGATGGAAACCATAGATGGGTCTCCATTCAATGCTGGCACCATTCGGTGCGAGACTTCGGCCATATAGACTGGGTTGCCTTCGGGCCAGTTCAAGAATGCACGACCACCCAAATCCCGCAAGTACCATTCACCATACAAGTTCAATGTTGCTGCAACAATGGATAAGAATGTTGCATCTTTATTGGCGCCGGGACGAATGCGGAATGTGGCGTTGTCGCGGTATGTCTGGCTATATTGACCATTGGCATCAGGCGGCAAGATTTGTAAGAAAGTATTGCCACCATTGTGCTTCAAATAGGCGCCGGCTGTGATTGCCGATTCTAAACTGAATGGTGTGTTGCCATCCAATATGTCATTGATTGCTAAGCCAGTTTTTACATCAGTGCCGGTAAATGTGATTGTTTCAGGCTGGCCCCAGTATTTAGGATATGTCTTTTCACCGACCAGTTTTTGTGTAATGATTTTCTGTTTGGAATCCAAAAGTTGTACAACACTACCAACTTGTTTGATGCC
>JACCDO010744206.1_pt1 | contig 19206 bp, 22 predicted proteins | sample 7446101 | NCBI WGS metagenome assembly JACCDO01 (sample SAMN15323440, study PRJNA562643) | freshwater metagenome | isolation source: river surface water | place: USA:Blue River Watershed | collected 2017-08-16 | reverse complement strand
TCCTATTGATTTTTTGTTTAATTTCCATGCTCTACTTGCTTCATCAAAATCTATATTTACATTAAATTCTTGTTTTTGAATAAAGTATTTTGTTTGACTACGAGTTTGCATTTTCAGATTATTTTGTATTTAAATGGTACTATTATATTAATTTTAGTATTATTATAATTTTATTTTTCAATTTTTTTAATTTTATGTGTATAAATTTAATAACATTTTTTTTATAAATAATAATAAAAATGAATCTAATATTATTATTATTTATAATATTAAATATATAAATTTAAAAAACTATATGGGAATTCGTTATTTAAATAAATATTTATGTGAAACATGTAATAATAATAACAATAATAATAATGATACAATTAAAATAATTTCAATGTCTCAATTAAGTGGTAAAAAAATAGCAGTTGATATTAGCATATATTTATACAAATATATTGCTACTGATCAGTTAATTGAAAATATCTATTTAATGCTATCCATTTTTAAATATTATGATATTATTCCTGTTTTCATTTTTGATGGGAAACCTCCTACTGAAAAAAAAGAACTAATTATTCAGCGCCTTGAAGAAAAAAAACTTGCTGAAAAAAAATTCAAAGAATTAAAAAATATTCTTGATAATCCAACTACGGATGAAGAAGAACGTAAGGAAATTATCAATACTATGGATTTACTTAAGAAAAAATTTATATATATTTCTAAAAATCAAATTCAAATTGTAAAAAACCTAATTAGATTTTATGGAATGACTTATTTTGATGCTCCTGGAGAAGCAGATAAATTATGTGCCATTTTAAATATTAAAGGAAAAGTATGGGGATGTTTAAGTGAGGATATGGATATGTTTGTATATGGATGTAAAAATGTATTACGTTATTTAAGTTTAAATAATCATACTGTTGTTTGGTATGAAACTAAAAATATTTTAAATAAATTGAATATTTCTCAAAAAGAATTAAAAGAAATTTGCATATTGTCTGGAACTGACTATAATTTATATAAAAAAGATAATTCTCATCATTTATATAATACTTTAAAGTATTTTAATAAATTTAAAAATAATAATAAAGATAATTATAATTTTTATGATTGGTTACTTGAAAATACTGATTACGTAGAAGATTTTGAAACACTTAAAAATACATATGATCTGTTTGATTTAGAAAATGAAGAGAATATTAATATATTTAATAATTTTAAAAACGTTAAAATATCTAACGGAATAATTAATTATGAAGAAATGTATAATATTTTAAAACAGGATGGATTTATATTATAGTTGTTTTTCAGCATCTATTATTAATGTTTCATTATCAAAATAATTTCTATGGAAATGAGCATCATCATATAAAGATATAAAATTTTTATCTCCATTCTTTAAATGTTCTTTATACATTTCAACTTCTAATCTTTTTATAGGTCTATTCAATATTTTTAAATTTTCATAATTTATTAAATGATTAAATAATATCCTTTGATCAGTAAACCAATAAGTAGAACCAGGAATTCCATTATATCCTTCATTATAATTTTCATCTAATTTTTTTTTAATATCTTCAATAGAATTTATATTAAATAATTTAGACCATAAACTAGGATGTGCTGCATTATAACACATATATATTTGTTGTCCAATATGATCAACCTCACGATAATAAATAAAATCATTTTTATTATAATTTTCCAGATTTGATTTATAATATGTATCATTTGTTGGAAGCATATCCATATCAGTTATTAAAACCAATTCATTATCCGGTAAATTTAACAATGCAGGATAATATATTCTTAAATTTTGAGCAATGTAACTTGTATTTAAATTTAAGTTATGATTCCATAAAATAATATTTTCAGAATAATTTTCTAATTCTAAAGGAATACTGTCACCCACATATATAGCAAAAAAATCTATATTAAATTTTTTCCAAAATAGAATCTGTTTTGGAATAAACATATAATATCTTGGATTATTATTACTACAAGCAATTACGGTTGTTAATTTCATTTAATATATTAATATTAAATATTTTTATATATTTAAGTATAAATATATATATTAATTTTTAACACAAAAATACATTCTTATACATTACTTTATCTTCTATTAAATTCTCTTCTAATCTTTCTATTTCTATAAAATTACATCTTGTCATGAATTGTTTTATCTCATTAGAACTTGGTGCTTTTATATATTTAGAATGTGTATTTTTAGGAAGATAATCTTGATTTATAATAGGTTTTGGTTCTTGCAATATTATATATTTGATATTTTTAATAAAATTTTCTGCACCTTTTAAAACATTTAATTCATATCCTTGAACACACAAACAAAGCAAATCAATCATTTTAATATTATTATCATTTATAAAATCAATCATTTTTCTTACACGAACATATCTGTTTTCTTTTTGAGATTCTGCAAAATCTATTCTTTTTAATAAAGAAGATGGACCATCTAAATTATATAAATTAAAGGAATAAAATGGGAGCATTTCATTTTTATCACCTAAAGCATCAGAACAAAATGTTATATTTTTAAATGGTTCTAATTTTTCTTTACATAAATTTATGGTTTTTGGATTACATTCAAAAGAATAAATTTGAGAATTATTAAATAGTTTAGATAAAACAATAGACTCGTCACCATGATTAGCGCCCACTTCAAATATAATTTTAATGTTTGATTTTAAATGTTTAATAAAATTATTATTATAATAGTTTGCGCCTATCATAGGACCATTATAATTATTTTTTAAATGTTCACAGTGCCCAACATTAATAGATTCATTTGGATACACATGACCACCTACAAATTTATAATCGTTTTCAAAACCAATTGGAAAAGGTTGGCAAAAATCTTCTTTTTTCCAAAATGATGCATGAATTAAACAATCATCTTCAATTAAAGGATAAATTATTTCTTTTAAAAAATATTGATCATAATCTCTGGCACCTATTTGTTGACAATTTTTAATATGTGTTTCCCAGTCTATTTTTGGATTTTTTTTAGTTCCAAACATTCCGCCTAAAATTTCAGTTGTATGATATGGATGATCTCTCATAATATGAAAAGAAAATTTTGAATTTAACCATTCTTCAACTGCTAATTTTTCTCTCACTAAAAACCTAGAATCTGTATCTCTTGACAACATAATTTCTACTTCTGGGTCTAATATTGCTTCAAATCTCCACATCATCGGTTTAGAATTATTCAAATCTCCCTCTTTAAAAATAATTTTTGTGTTATTAAATTTACTCAATCTTTCAATTATTATTTCTGGTACAGATTCTTTATGTACATAAAACCAGCATTCAAAATCTGGATAAAATATACTTGCAATTTCTACATTTCTAATAGCACCAATATTATATATTAAATTATCGCCCCAAAGAGAATAGGATATTACTTTTTTCATTTATAAATTTTATATTTTAAAATCTATTTAAATATATTTTTTAGAAAAATTATAAGTATTTGTAAAATATAATACTAATTTATTATATTTTACATTCAAAAAATTTTTATTTTTTTAATTTTTATTGATATTTTTTAATTTATTTAAGCACTAGCAACTTCCTTAGTTGCCTTGGCAAAATGAGGACTCATGTATTTTTGAAGATTGAAATAAGTCAATTCATCAGACTTCTTTAACTTCAAAAGTGCAGCTAATTTAGTATCAGGGTTGATCTTGCGACCATTTGTCTTATCTTGAAGACTGTGGGTGCGAATGTAGGTGTTAATTTCACGAGTTACATCGGTTCTTGCCATTTCAGCACCAGCAGGTTTGTCAAGGAACTTGGCAAGTTCATCTGAAATTCTAGTTGGTTTTACAAATCCAGATGGAGCACGGTTTCCTGCCTTTCTCTTTCTCTTTTGACTTTGCTTTTGGGCAACCTTTAATTCACGAGACCATTTTCTTTCAAGAGTACGGAATTCACTCTTTAATGAAGAAAGAAGAACAGAAACTTGTTGTAGTTTGGCAACAAATTCAACAGATTGTTCAGCAACAGGAGGTTCGGCATCTGCAACTGCTTCTTCAACAGGAGCAACTGCTTCTTGAACAGCAGGAGCAGCACTAGCACATTCCTTTGAGGCTTTTGGAGCCTTTACTTTCTTTTCTTTTTGAGGTGCAGAAACTGATTGAGTTTCAACAGGAGCACTTTGGACTGATTCAGTCTCGGACATCTTAGCTTTTGTTTGTCTAGCCATCTTATTATACTATTACTAAATAATTACTTTTTAAGTGGTTTAACGCAAATAATATATTTTGTGAGCATAATATAAGCAATTTTTTTTTAAAGTATTCAAATTTTACTAAAAAATTAAAAAATTAACGAAAAAAACGAAAAAAATAGAAAAAATAAACAAAAATTAAAAATAAGCTACAGAATGAAATAACCATGGCATTGAATTTGCAGCCGATTCATTTACTAATGTTAATGCTGCTAAAACATAATAAGAACCTAAAGATTTACTATCTCTATCAACTCCGCTATTCACTAATTTTTCCATAATTGTTAATACATTTTTTTTTATATTCAATAAATCAGGATCATTTAATATATAAGCTATATTTATATTCCTAAATGGATCTCCAGTAGGCGGACAAATATTTGTTTTTACTTCCAAAGATAATTGTGCCCTATAATTCCAAATATCACATAATTCTCTCAAAAATTTTAAGATTTGACTTCTATTCAATGAGAGAAACCATTCGGGAGAACTATAATTTCCCAAAGAATCTATATTTTGAAAAAGAGATAATGCTCTCATTTCTATCGTTCTCTCATTTGAAATTTGACCTGTACTTGTATCAAAATTAACATCTATTTTTATATCTAAAATCTTTGCTATTCTTTTTATCATTTTTAAATTTATCATTACAAAACTAGGGATTTTATTTCTATTATATGGATTTATTCCACCTATTTTACTATAATCTATTGAATCATTCTTTTTAAAAATTAAATTATAAATGGATGAAATATCAAAACCATAAATAAAATCATCAATATCTTTATAACTAAAAAATTGTGTATATGGCAAATCTTTTAAATCATCCATACTTACAAAATCAGTATCATTCATACATAATTTTCTATTTCTTATTGCTGGACCAAAATAAGAGAGAAATTTACGAAATAATAATCCTCTAAATATTTTTTGAATCTTTACTATATAAGATGAGAGATGTAAAAACACATAAATACGATTTAATAATTCATTTTTATTACCATTCATTTTTAATTTATACTTTTTTGCATTCATTTTTAATTGTTGAAGATTAAAATTATACCTTGTTAAATCGTTATAATTATTTATTGTTAAAATATATTGCTCATCGCTATTTATTTTTATTAATCTCTTATTTAATAAAATATTTTTCTCACAATTTAATGTTATATTTTTCATGTATTCTTCAATTGAAGTCATATATAATTATATATATTTATATATATATAGATAATTATTCTTTTGAATAGTTTTTTTAAATTAATAAATAATTTATTACTTGATTTATGCTTTATAAAATTATTATTACCATTATCATTTAAATTTATTTTTTAATTAAAAAAAAAATTGATTTAAAGATAATAATATAGTAAATATCATACTAGTAAAACATGGCAGAAAGAATTATCGACGGCACTCAATTTAATGTTGAAAATATTATGTATACATCTCCAAAGGTTCATGCCCAAGGAGGAAAATCAGTTAATATTTTAAGTAAAAGCACAAAAACTACTCTTACATTATCTACTCCTCTTATGCTAACATGGGGAGCAAGTGATTTTAAAAAGGAAGGTGAAGAAGTAGGAAATGGCAAATTTGAATTATCATTACAATTTCCTGGTGAAGAATACAAAACTGCTGACACTACAGCATTTCTTAAAAATATGAAAGAATTTGAAGAAAAAATTAAAAAAGATGCTCTAATTTACTCTAAAGAATGGTTCGGAAAAGTTCATAAAAATGCTGAAATTATTGAAGAATTATTTTCACCACTAGTTAAATATCCAAAGGATAAATCTACTGGAGAATATGACTATTCTAAACAACCTACATTGAGACTTAAATTACCACAATGGGATGGAGTTTGGAAATGTGAAATTTATGATGAAGATTCTAATAGATTATTTCCTAGTAATGAAAATCCAACTATTACACCTCTAGATTATTTGAAAAAGGGAACAAATATCGCATGTTTAATTCAATTTGCTGGAATATGGTTTGTCAATGGAAAGTTCAGTGCTAGTTTTAAATTAATTCAAGCAGTTGTACAAAAACCAAGAGAACAATTACAAGGCACATGTCATATCAGATTAAAACCACAAGATAAAGAAAAGTTAAAGAGTCAAACTGTTAAAGATGATGAATTAATTGAATGTGAAGTTGTTCAACAAACTGTTGTTGATGATAGCGATGAAGAGGAAGTTGATGAAGTTCCTCCTCCTGCTCCTGCTCCTGCTCCTGTTGTTGCACCTCCAGTTGGAAGTGAAGATAAAACTGTAGCAAAGAAAAGAATTGTGAAAAAGAAATCTGATGCTTAAATAATAATTATTAAATATTTGTAAAAGTTAAATAAATTAAAATTAAACTTTTTTAATTTATTTTTTATTTATATATGTATAAAATTTTTAAAATACTTTTATTCGTTTTAATTTTAACCATATTTTTTTATTATATCCCTAATAAATCTAATTTTCCTAAAAAATTTATAATTCCGATTATAGTTGCTTTAATTACTAAATATTCTCTTGGCGATTTAGATAAAGGTTATGTTTATACTATAAGTGATATTTATTATTGGGGATTTATTTTATTAGTTCCTTATTTGATAATAGTTTATTTAGATTAACAAGCACCACATTCACTAGCGTTATTTGGGTTTTTGCAACCACAATTATATGCCCATGAGTCTAAACAACAACTTCCGCCAGAACAACAAGTTCCATCACAATTGATAAGTCCATTTGAGCATCCAATTGAACTTGCACCAGCAGCACCAGATCTAACAACACCAAAACTAGAACCACCATAGGCAGCAAAATTATATATTCTATTAAACTGCTCTTGAGATAAAGCAGCATTCGGATTTAAACGTCTAGCAAAAGCAGTTGTTAAGGCAAAATTACTTGTAGTTGGTGGGAAACCTCTTGCTAAATAAGTATTTACATTTCTTCCATTTACCCTAGTTATAAAAGTAGCAACTACATCTTTTTTATATAAAGTTCTATTACAGTTATTTCCACAACCCATTATATAAATAATAAATAATAAATAATAAATAATAATATATTTCAAATAATAGTAATTCTTACAATTATATCTGCCTTTTTTATTAAATTTAAATCCATACTCATATCATCTATTTTTAATAAACCTTTATTTTTTAAAACATAACACTGTTCTTTTTTAATTTTCAATTCATTAGTAGGAATCTCAAATACTTTCTCACCTATATTTAATTCTATATTTAAATTGTTTTCTAGTAAATTAATTAATTCATCTGTTTTAACCATTCTCTCAATATACAAATTATTAAACTCATCTATTTTAATATTTTCTGGTAATTCTGGATCACATAAAACTATTACTTCACAATCAGGTAACTCAAAATAAGATTCATTTATCCATAAAGGCACACAGCAAATTTCTTCCTTTACATTTAATTTGAATATATTATTATTTATTAAATCATTTATACTTGGATTCAGTTTAAAAAACATGACGTTTAAATACTTTTCTTGAACAATTTCTCTCAAATTTGATAAAATAGAATCATTTAAATGAAGAATATAACGATATTTTACTAAAAAATTATATATTTTTAAAGATGTATCTTTATCTAAATCATCTAATAATTTTAATGATATTTTTTTACAACCTCCAACAATTTCTTTAATAATCTGGAATATTATTTCATTATATTTTCCTTCAAATACACCCTTCATAAACATACTCAATAAATCCATGTAAATTGTTGAATTAGTTTTTGAATCTTCATTATTTAATTTTATATTACTATCATCATAAGACATATTTAATTCTTTACATAAAAAATGATATGCTTCATTTATTTCTTTAAATTTTTCACATGCATTTGGCATATCAATATTTTTATCTGGATGATATTGTAAAGCTAATCTGTAATATTTCTTTTTTAAATATTTATAATCAAATTGTAATGTTTCTATTTCTAAAATATTTAATGCTTTTTTTATATCCATCTTTATCTCATTCATATTAATTAATTATTTTATTTATATTCTAATAAATAAAATAATATTATATTTTATAATGGGAAAAATTCGCACTAGTGCTATTTCATATTGGAGAGGAATTCCTAAAGATTACCATTCATTTGGTTATTTTACACAAGGAAATTATCCTATTGTTCAACCACAACAACCAGTTTTAAACAGTTTATTCAATAATAAAAACAACATTAGAAATAGATTTATGCGTTTTCAAAATAATGAAAAAATATACTTTCCATTTAATAATTTTATTAATTAAGGGAAATTATAATTCATGAATTATTTTCATTAAATTCAAAAAATAATTTTCTAAATGATAAATTGGTCTGTAATTATTATTATAATATTGAAGAAAAACATACGTTTTTATCATTATCAAACCTATTGAACTACTCTTTATTTTTTTTTGTTCAATCAATTTATTTAAAATATACCATATACAATCTGAAATATCTAAATTATAAATTAATAAATCATATATTATATCTCTCAAATTCATAAATTCAATGTTTTTATAATTAATTATATTATCAATTATTTTGTTTGATATTATTTTATAAGATAGCATCAAATTTTCATTATACATGTGTAAATTTTTTATATTTGTTATATTTTCTAATTTTAAATTTGTAGGCAATTTTTTTTTAATGCATTTGACATAGTTAGTCATTGTTGGTCTTGGAATATTTATTATCTGACAACAACTTAAAATATTGTCAGGAATAAAACTTAATTCCTTTGATATTAATATATATTTTAAATCAATTGCTAAATCATCATTTTTTTGCATATAACTATAAAAATTATCTAATAATTCATTATGTATTTCATGAAAATTTTTACATACAATTACACCAATTTTATCATTCTTGGTTGAAACTATATCTACTATTTGGGAATATATCTCATGCCATAGTAATTTTGAATTACATCCCAATAAAGACATATCTATTTCATAATGTATATCACTTATTTTAAAAAAAAATTGCTGTCTATTAAATAAAACACTTATTTTTTTTTCATATTTTAAATCACTTGGACTATATTTTTTTAAAATAGATAACATTTGTGTATGTTTTCCCACTCCATTAGGTCCATAAAATATTAGGTTTCTCAATTTATCAAATCTTTTTGGGAATTGATCATATATTTTTTTCATTTTAGGATGTAAATTTTCTCTCTGATTTTCATTTATATATTCTTCAAAATGAGTTTCATAAAATTTCATTTATTTATTATAAATAATTATTCTTTATTTGATAATAAAACTTATTTATTTTGAATTAAAAACATATCTTCTTATTTATTAATAATACAAAATCACTATGAATCTTGTTTTAAATTTAGATCAATATAAAGAAAAATATGTTTATTTTTGTGATCCTATAAAAAATACTATAATGAATGACGGCAATTTTATAAGAATTCTTTATTCCACACCTAATATTGTTTTCAATGGAATTTACTTATTAATTTCATTAGAAGAAGTTTTATGTGAAAAATACTATAATAAGTTTAAATATATTTTTAATACAAATACAGAATATCATAAAAAAATAATTGATAATTTAAAAAATATCGAAGAAAATATTTTAAAAAATATTAATATTGAAAATAAAATTCCTCAATTCAAAATAAATGATCAATTTAAAAATGGTTATATTAAACTTTTTCAAAATAATCAAAACAATTTAATTAATAATAATCTTAAATTAATTTTAAAAATATCGGGAATTTGGGAGACCAGTTATAATTTTGGAATTACATATAAATTTATTACTAGTTCAAATTAATTATTATTTATAATCCTATTAATTTTTTATCAAAAACTATCAACATATATATATAATCTCTATATAAGTCATAATCTAAATTTGTTTTTGGAACATTCAATATTGATTTTAAAATATATAATAATTCTGAATTATTTATTTTTAAATTCATAATAATTCCAATAAAATTATGTATTAATTTACGAACTTCAATGCAATCAGTAGTTTCTTTTAATTTTTTTATAGTATTTAAATAATCATTATTAAAATTTGATATAATCTCTTCATATAAATCATAATTTTTGTCACAAATCGTAATAAATAGATATTTATTTAATGTTATTGTCATTTTATTATTATTTACTTTTATTTATTTATAATAATAAAATTATATTCAATTTTTTTTAACCATCTGCAGAATAATATTTTAAAATATTAAATAAAGTTATGGCACATAGTCCCGTAATTACATTAAATAAATTTAAAATTATAGATGTCAATCTTGATAATCTTTTAGTAGAATCAAATTTAGAAGAATTTATATTATTATAAACAATAATCATTTGAATCAATAAAATTAAAACTGAAATATTACTAAATGTATAAAAACTATTTGAAATACGACCTCTAATAATTCTCTCTTTATTTGTAATTAATAAATATAATATTAATAAAGTCACTCCTAACATTATCAAAAAAGGCAATGAAATATTTATAATCAAAGTTAAACCTTTTAACAAAGAACTATTTTGAATAGTATTTAATATATTATAAATTACAATATAAAGAATCATTATTAAACCTAATATCAAACTACATAAACCACTAATATATGCTCCTAAAGAAGTTTGACCAACTGATAACATGTAAATTATAAATGAAATTATTGAAACTATTAAGAATGCCGTATAAGTTCCTGTATACCAATTATTCATTTTATTATATATTAGTTATATTATTTTGTAAAAAAATATAGAGTTTTTATTGAGGCAATGTATCTGCAAAACTCAATGGATATAATAATAAACTATTAAATTTTTTTACACGAGCACTAGTAGGAGGATATATTGGTGATTTTACAACTGTATGTGCTAAATTTACTGTTTTAAATTTGTAGTAACTATACTTAAATCTTTTTTCAAAACCAGGAACAGAATTTTTATATGGCAAAATATTATTATTCAACATTTAAATTAAAAATATATAATATTTTTTTCTATTATTGCTTAAAATAAATATATATATTTATAATATATTATAAATGAATAATTTCAATAAAACTTATTCAAATACTTTTCAAAATCATCCATTACAATTTAATTCTCAAGAATTATTTATTTATAAAAAGTATGTATCCATTCATTCAGAGGATAGAGACATTTTAGCATATCCTAATTCATCTGAATTTGAAATTGAATTGCCTGAAGATGTCATTAATATTTCTACTATGAGATTGATAGAATGGACATTTCCTTCAAATTATGATACTTTTTCAATTATAAATAAAAATATTACTATGTATTTTAAAATTTTAGATCCTTATAATCCATTTGAAAATAAAGTTACTGATCCATTACAAATATTAATTTATCAAGCATTAACAGAATATAATAATACTCAACTTTTTCATAATATGAAACAAACTAAAGGTTATTATGAGGTTATTATTCAAGAAGGTTTTTATAATCCACTTCAACTTACTACTGAACTTACTAATAAATTTAATGAAGCAGTTACAAAAGTAATTAATAATTATCTACTTGAAAACAATTATAAAACTGAATTTGAAGAATTTCAGACTCAACAATATAAACGTTTTGTAGTTGCTTATAATTCAGTTAATCAAAAAATATGGTTTGGAAACCGTGCAGATTCTTTTGAACTTTTAAATGAATTTACTTTTGCTATAAATTCTCCAGATCAAAATATTCTTTGTAATAAAAATCAATTACCTGATTTTTCTAGTTGGGGATTACCAAGTAATCTGGGTTTAGATAGAGAGAATGTTTTTTCTAGACCACCACCAGATTTAATTTATAATTATGCCAGATTTTATTTTAGTGATTTTGCTATTTTATATGATGATGGTTATTGGCTTACTCCTCAAACAGATCCATCTGGAAATATTATTCCTGGTTCCATTGTTCAATATCTTGAATGTCCTAATAAAATTAATATTTTTGGTCCTCCATATATCTATATGGAAGTATTTAAATATAATTCTATTGATGAAACAGTTCCATATAATATCAATAGTTTTACTTTAACTACAAATGAAACCAATGGAATTGTAAATTCTGCATTTGCTAAAATTCCTGTTATTTCAACACCACTTACTCAATTTTATGATGGTCCTGCAAATGCTTACAAATTTTTTAATCCTCCTATTGAGAGAATAAGAAAATTAAAATTTAAATTTAGATATCATAATGGTGTACTCGTTGATTTTAGCACATTCCCATACTCTTTTACATTAGAATTCACTACTTTATTACCAATGATTAATAGAGGAGTTAAATTTGTAGACAATATTTAATTTATATCGTATTTTTCTTTCAACCATAATTTAATTTTATTTAAATCACATTTCTTATAATCTTCTTCAAAAGACTTTATATCGAAAAATTTTGGTTTTTTCATTTTTGAAGTCTTAAAAAATACATAATCTCCCTTTTTACTTTTTCTTATACTTATATTTCCATTTATTTCTCTCACTAAATTACTTCCTTCTTCTAAAAACGGTTTCACTTCTTCAAAAGTTATATTTTCTATTGGTCTATTACCAAGTTGTTTTAATGTTTTTGAATTATCTCCCCATGTTATGTAGAGACCAAATTTTCCTTTTTTTAAAACAACATCTTGCTCTTCATAATTTCCTAATATAATACTATTAGTTGAAGTTTTATTTTTATTCTCTCCATTTTCTATTAAATCTTCTAGTTTATATTCCCCATTTTCTAATTTTGACATATTAAGTTGTAAATCTTTTTTTAATGCTTTATAACTTGTCACCTTTTTATTATCTATAATTTCTATTGTTTTAATTGTTGGACCATATTTTCCTATCGTATAGGTGTTGTTTTCATCAATTTTAATATTAAATTTACCAATATTATCTTTTTTTAAATTATCAATCATTTCATCTAATTTATTATTACAATTTCTACATAAATCATGCCAAATATATTCACCCTTAGATATTTTATCTACTTTTTCTTCCATTTCTCTCGTAAAATCATAGTTTAATAAATCTCAAAAATATTTATCTAAACATTCCATTACTATTTTTCCTAATGGTTGAATTATTAATTTTCCTTTTTCATTACCAAACTCTCGTTTTGTTTCTACTTCACTAATTTCGCCATTTTCTAGTTCATAATCTTTTACTATTATTTCCTTTCCTTTTACATCTTCCTTTTTCACATATCCACGTTCTTGAATTTTATCTACCAACATAGAAAATGTAGATGGTCTTCCAATTCCTTTTTCTTCTAATAATTGAACTAAACGGGCTTCAGTTAAATGCATTTTTATATTTTTAATTGTAACTTTACTAATCATTTTGTTATATTTTATGTTTCCAAGTTTTATTGTTTGAAGATAATGATATTCTTTGTTTTCTTTGGAAAACTTGTTTTTAACTATCTTCCATCCTGGAAAACTTATTAATTCTGAAATAAAACTAAATATTAAATTTTTAAATGTTTGAATTTCTGCTTTAATGGAATAATATACTGCTTTTGACATACAACTTTCTAATGTATTTTCCCAAATCAATTTATACATTTTTTTCTCTCTAATATTCATTTTTTCTGGCAATTCTTTGAGAGAAATATTAGTTGGACGAATTGCTTCATGAGCTTCTTGAATGAAATCATTTTGTTTTTTATTTGTTTTTTTCGTCTTTTTTGGACTTGGATCTTCTTTAATTTCGTTATTGCCTTTGTTACTTATTAATTCATTTATATCTTCATTAATATATTTTTCATCATAATTTCTTAAAATATATTCCTTTGTTTTTGTTATAAATTCACCACTATATTTTTTACTATCAGTTCTCATATACGTAATATAACCTGCTTCGTATAAACTTTGACAAAGTTTCATTGTTTCTTTGGGAGAAATATGCAATTCATTACTAGCAGTTTGCTGCAACCTGGATGTTGTAAATGGTTCTGGTTGGGTTTTAAAAACTTTGTTTGGTGCCGAACATTTATAAGTATGTGAAAAATTACTACATCCATCTAAAAAATCTATAATTTCTTCCTCATCTTCAATTTGTTTATTTAATTCAAAACATAAATTCATTGATGTAAAAAAACCTAAAGTATTATAAACTTTCTTATTATCACTATTATCAATTTCATGTTGATTTTCATAAATCAAACGTAAGGCAGGACTTTGACAACGACCTGCAGAGAGAGAATTTTCAGAATTTTGGGATATAAATTTCCATAACATTGGTGTAATTTTAAAACCAACTAATAAATCTAAAATTTGTCTGGTTTGTTGGGCATAAACCAAATCCATATTTATGGTTCGTGGATTTTTTAAAGCATTTTTTAATGCTGATTCTGTTATTTCGTTAAATACTATTCTTTTTGTATTATCTGGTAATTTAAATAATTCTTTTATATGATAACTTATTCCTTCACCTTCTCTATCATCATCCGTAGCTAATATTATTTCATCTGCATTTTTTATTTCTTTACGTAATAAATCTATTTGCTTTTTCTTTAAAGAATTATTGATTACATCAAAAGTAGGTTTAAAATTATCTTCTATATTTATTTTGTTGAGAGAAGATAGTTCTCTTATATGACCAAAACTAGCCAAACATTTATATCCTGGACCTAAAAATTCTTCTATTTTTTTACATTTTGCAGGAGATTCAACAATTAAAAGTGTATTTGTATTTACATATTTTTTGGACATTTATACTTTTATACATTATTTATAAATATAATATTTAGATCTATTATAAATATTATATTTTGAAATTATTTATGAGTTTATGAGTTTATATTTTTAAATTGCTTCCAATTTATATTTATAACTGGTTTTTTGAATTCCACAGTAGTATTTTCATTCTCTTCGTTTAATTTTTCGGCTTTTTTTAATGCGCTATCAACATATAATTTTTTTAGTAAATTTCCTACTTCAAATGATCCTTCATGTTGATCTAATTCTCCTTCTTCAATTTTTTCTAATACATCCAAAAATTTATTCAAAATGTTTATATCTATTTCATCTTTTCTTATTTTATTATAAATATCAGTGTAATAAGTAAATAAAAAATTACATTCATTCATACATTCTAAATGTATTTTTTCTTGATCATTCCGATACTTTGCTTTTATTAATAACATTGAATTTAATTCATTTCGCATTATACTACTATGTTTTAAATTACGAATTAACTCAGTTTGATCTACAACATTATTAGCCGCAATCATTTTCTGTAAATGAAGTCTTTGTTTTTCGTCCATATTTATTAACTTTAATTTATATATTAATTTAGAATATTTATTTTTAATATTTAACTTATTAGTAAATAATATTATTATTATATATGAATAATAATAATACTTCGTCTATTCCAGGAATGATTTATCCTACACAAAGAGCTATGTTATCTGGAACACCACAGGATTCGGCTATTGCTAGTATGAATGCGGCAAACAATAAACTAGCTGCATTACAAAGCGTTGGCGGAAAGAGAAAGAGAAAATATTTCAAAAAAGGTGGCAAAATAGTTGTTCCACAATTTAATATGCTTTATAATAGTGCAGGTGGTCCTGGTCAAACACCAAACGATATTATTAAACAAAATGCTTCTATTTCAACTCAAGGTGCTGAAAATGCTGTATTTGATAAATATGCGGTTTTAAAAGGTGGAAATATTCATATTAATAATAATACAAATAAATTTGAATGGGGATGCTATAGTGGTGGCAAAAAATATAAAAATACTAGAAAATCTAAAAAATCAAGGAAATCTAGAACAAACAAAAAATATAAAACATCTAGAAAAAATACCAGAAAATATTTAAAATAATTTATCTGAATAATTATATTCAAATAATATAAGTTTGAAATGTCATCAGGAAAAATTTGGTTGAATTTTATTTATATTAATTTAGCTTTTATAATTTATATTTTCATTATATTCTATTTAATTTATATTCAAGAAATTAAAGCTAAATGGTCACTATATCGTTGTAATCCTATTTATATGCCACTCTCTGAAGATATACAAAAAGATTTTACTTATTGTGTTCAAAATATTCAAATGAATTTTATGGGTTACTTATTACAACCTCTTACATTTGTTACTAAATCTATGAGTGGAACTTTATCTAGTTTTGTTAATGAAATTAATATGGTTAGAGCCATGTTTGATAAAATCAGAACTTTTACCGCATTCATTATTCAATCTGTTTTTGGAGTATTTTTGAATTTAGTCATTGAATTTCAAAAAATTATGATTGGAATCAGAGATTTAATGGGAAAAACAATTGGAATTATTGTTACTTTATTATATTTTGTTGATGGAAGTATTAAAACTATGAATAGCACTTGGAATGGACCACCAGGACAAATTGTTAGAAAATTAGGAAAATGTTTTCATCCTGAAACTAGAATCAAACTTATAAATGGAAATATTAAATATATTAAAGATATTATTTTAGGAGATATTTTGGAAAATGGAAGTATTGTTGAAACTACTTTAATGATTGATAATACTAAAAATATTACACCTTTATTTAAATTAGAAAAATGTGGGGTTCATGAAGAAGATATTTTTGTTACTGGTTCTCATTTAGTTTATGATAAAAATTCAAAAAATTATAAACGTGTTGAAAATTATAACAAAGCTATTTCTCAAAATGAAATTAATAGCAATTATTTTTGTTGTTTAATTACTAATGATCATAAAATTGCAATTGGAAATGAAATTTTTTGGGATTGGGAAGATCATTTTATTAAATTATTTATGTCTTAATTTATTTAGATTATTTATAAATGATTATTATCCATTTACTATATATGGATAATAATAATAATAACAATAATATTAAAAAATTATATCAAGATTTAACATATTTTGATCAATACGGTTCATCCGTTATAATGTTTGTTATAATTACAATAATATTAATTTTATTTATTCTTGGTTGTTATGCTATGACTAATATTAGCAAAATACGTGATGATTGGGTTAATCAAAGATGCAAACCATATATTATACCAATTGCAGGATTAATTAATAAACCACCTGGAATTTCTATTAAGGATTTTACTCAACAAAATTTTGATTATTGCTCACAAACTATTTTAAAAAATATAACTGGAAATGCAGTTGAACCAATTAATTATACAACCAAATTAATGAGTACTTCTCTTAAAGGAATGGAACAATCTATTAATGATATTAGACCTATGTTTAATAAAACTAGAAATTTTTTTAAGATTTTTTCCGAAGATGTTATGGGAAGATTAATGAATATTGTTTCTCCTATACAACAAGTAATAATCAATTTTAAAGACTTTGTTGCCAAAATTCAAGGCACATTAACAGCCAGTTTATTCTCAGCACTATCTAGTTTTATTACTCTTAAATCGGCATTTGGGGTTATTGTTAAATTTATTACTATGGCTCTAATTACATTAACAGTTTTAATTGTTGTGTTTTGGTTAAATCCTTTTACTATTTCTACTGCTGTAGTAGCAACTGCTTTGTATGTTGCCGTCACTATCCCTATGGCAATTGTTTTAGTATTTATGAGCAAAGTATTAAATATTGACCCAGGTTTAAAAATTCCTGCTTTGAAAAAACCTCCATCAATCAAGTGCTTTGATAAAAATACTGAATTTAAAATGAACGATGGAACTATAAAACACATTTCAAAATTAAAATTAGGAGAGAAATTATGTAATAATAGTAGTATTACTGCAATAATAACTGTTGATTCTAAGGGAAGTACTATGTATAATTTAAATGGAATTGTTGTTTCTGATAGTCATTTAGTTAAATATAATGAAAAATGGATCAATGTAGAACATCACCCTGATAGTATTAAAATTGATAATTATACAAATCCTATATTATATTGTATAAATACAGATAATAAAATTATTGAACTTAATGGATTAATATTCACAGACTGGGATGAAATATATGATGACGATTTAGTTAAAATTAAACAAAATAAATTAAAAAACATGACTTTTAATAATTATTTAAATAATATCAATGATGATAATATTGAAAACAAAGATATTCATAAATATTTAGATGGTGGATTTAGTGAAAATACTATGATTAAACTAAAAAATGGTTTAGTTAAAAAAATTGCTAACATAAATATAGGCGATATTTTAGAAAATGGAGAGAAAATTTATGGTTGTGTAATTATTGATGGAACTAATTTAAATGAACAAGCAATATATAATTTAGCCAAAAATAAATTTATACAAGGGGGAGGAAATATTAATATTTGTGATAAAAAAATTAACATTTGTTCTACATCAGATTTAGATATTAAAAATAAAAAAACTATAAAAGTTTATCAAGATAAATTATATCATTTATTAACTAATACAAAAACTTTTTATATGAATGGAATTAAATTTTATGATTATAATTCTTGCATTGATTTATTTTTAGAAAAATATAGATCAAAATTATTATCTATGAAATATGTATAATAATGGATATTCCTATTTTTGGATTTAAAGTTAATTTGGAAATATTAATTTTAATTGGTATTGTTTATTTAATTTTAGTAATTCATACTTTTTGTGGATGTTGCAATTTCAAATCAAAAAACTGTAAAAAATCTAAAAAAGAAGGATTTAGTGGTGGTGACAATAAATTAACAGAATTAATTCCTTCTCCTGCATATAGCGAAAATTCTATTCCTGAAATAGATTCTGATTCAAATCTAACTAATGAAAGTAAATTAATTCCATCTAGTAATACAAAATATTCCAAGAAAAAAGAGGGTTTCGTTGGAGCAAATACTAATTATGGATTATCATCACCATATTCCTTAACTAAAAATACACCTGTTAATACTAGCACCTGGGGGATGCCTAATTTAACAGTTGTTCCTGGAAAACCAGTTCCAAAAGCAGCTCAAGCTATTATTGATAGACC
>JACCDO012267072.1_pt1 | contig 19209 bp, 26 predicted proteins | sample 7446101 | NCBI WGS metagenome assembly JACCDO01 (sample SAMN15323440, study PRJNA562643) | freshwater metagenome | isolation source: river surface water | place: USA:Blue River Watershed | collected 2017-08-16 | reverse complement strand
ACAATTGTTAAATCAATAATAAATTCAGACCTAACTTACAAAGATATAAACTGTGCTATAAACTTATATAAAGCTAATTTTTCAAAATTAGGACTTAAACTTATAGATTTTCTATCTATACTTCCTCAGTTAGATTCCGATCCTCAATTAATAAAAGATTTTAGAAATATGAAAACAAAATGTGAGACTATACCAAAACCAATTGAAAGTATAAATAATATAACTTTTAAAGCTATAACTTCGTCACCTGGAACACCTGGATCAGCTGGATTTAGATCTGATCCGAGTGATACTCCTTTAGCTGTTCAACCTGTTGATCCTAATAATTATCCAAATTTACAATTACCATCTTTTACTATTAATGCACAATATAAAGCTGCTTTATTTGAAATTGGAAAAACTGAATTATCTGGAACTATAAATACTATAAATATATCTGGTTCTTTTTATATTGTTGATAAAAATGCATCATATACAATAATTATATTACCTCCTTCTGGTAGTGATCAACAACAAACGACTTTAACGGATGATTCATTAAAAGATTCTGTTATCAATGAACCAGTAGTAAATTCTTGGGATGATTTTAATTTTGCTGGACATGAATTTTCTAAAGATTTTAATGATTTGAATATTAATCTAGAAAAAAATTCCACAATCTTATTATATGTATACGGATTTATTTTTACAATATATGAACCAACTATAAAGTTAATAGGTACTTTTAATAATTAATAAATTTATTTTATATAAGAATTTTAATATAAAATATTTAATTAATAAAAAACATATTATAATTAAAATGGAATATGACATTGTTATTGTTGGGGGAGGACCATCTGGATTAGCATTGGCTCAATGTTTACGAAATACATATAATAATATATTAATAATTGAGAAAGAAAATACCTTAGGAGGTTGTCACAGAGTGCGGAGAGTACCGTATATGCAGGAAATGTTATTTACAGAACATGGACCAAGAATCTATTCAAGTACTTATTTAAATTTTCAGATGTTGTTAAAAGATATGAATGTAAATTTTTATGATTTATTTACAAGTTATAATTTTAGTTTTTTAGAAATAGGAAACGAAACTATATTTTCAACATTGAATAAAAGTGAAATATTCAAGTTGTTTTTACAATTTATGTTATTAATTGTAAATGATAATCATGGTATAAATACAACAGTAGGTGAGTTTATGGAAAAAAATAATTTTTCATCTAAATCTATTGATCTTATAAATAGAATAACACGTTTAACAGATGGAGCTGGAGCAGATAAATATACATTAAACGAGTTTTTACAATTATTTAATCAAAATACATTTTATAAATTATTTCAACCTAAATTACCTAATGATGTCGGGTTATTTAAAATATGGGAAAATTACTTATTAAATTCTGGTGTCACAATATTAAAAAATACATTAGTAGAAAGGTTATACTATAATAATATTGATAATTCTATAGAATCTGTAAATGTGAGTAATGTTGATACAGGTGATAATTTTTTAATTAAATGTAAAAAAATTGTATTAGCAATACCACCTCAATCAATATTAAATATTTTTTTAAACTCTGCAATACAAATTCAAAATTCTATTTTAGATATTAATGATTTAATTGAATATACAAATAATACTTCGTATATAACATATATAAGTATAACGTATCACTGGGATCAAAAGTTAAACTTACCTAAAATATACGGATTTCCAAAAAGTGAATGGGGTATAGTGTTTATAGTTTTATCAAACTATATGTCGTTTACAGAATCGTATTCTAAAACAGTAATTAGTTGTGCAGTTTCAATAGTAGATAAGAAAAGTAAAATAATAAATAAGACAGCTAATGAATGTGATAGTGATGAATTATTAACCGAAGTTTTTCGTCAGTTAAAAGAATCATATCCTGATTTAATAGACCCAACAGTAAGTTTAATATCCCCTGGTAATATAAAAACTAATAATGAATGGATAAATAGAGATTATGCTTATATAACTAGCTCAAAAGAACCATTTTTAAAGTGTGAAACTAATATTAAAAATTTATTTAATTTAGGTACTCAAAATGGGTATCAAAAATATAAGTTTACATCAATGGAATCGGCTGTTACCAATGCGATAAAATTATCTCATATATTTGATCCTAAATTAAAGAGTAAATATAGTATAAAAGATTTGTTTACAGTAACAAAACTTATTAGGTTAATTATATTTATAATAATAATAATAGTTATTTTTATAGTATGGTTAAAACATTAGGTAAAAAAGTTAATATGAATATTTTGAAATCATTTATGAATTTCAAAATTTACTTTACTAATTTAAACTTAATATTCTTTTGAATACCCAACAATTGTAATTTGGTTTTTTTGATAATTTATACTTATATGATATTCACGTTTTAAGAAATAGTTTATTACTTCATTTAAAATATCTTTTGTAAAATGCTTGCAGTTAATAGTAGCAGACCCTGAACTATAAGGATAATTATATCCTATTTGTCTTCTAATTTCTTGAATATATCTCATAGCCTCATAAGATTCCATTCTATGTTTCAAAAATTTCTATTTAAAAATAAATAAAAAATCAATTTTTTTTACATACCACTAAGGTACATTTTCATCTATTTCCAAAATTTGACGTAGTTCTCCTATATCATTTAAATATTTTAATAAATTACTTTTATTTTTTGCTTTTAATCTCATAAGATAAAAATAAAATTTGTTTCCTAAATCATCTTCATCTTGAACTAATTCTAAAAATATATAAACTTTAGCATACTTTGATTTTTTAAAATCTGGTATTGAGTCATATTCCACAGCTACTTGATATCTTATACTTTTACTCTTTTTAATATATTTTTTACCTGATTTTCTTTTACTGAAAATACTTTTTCTAGATCTTCTTTTACTCTTTTTAATTTGTTTTTGTGTACTCTTTTTAGGAGTCTTTTTAGGAGTCTTTTTAGGAGTCTTTTTAGAACTATATTTTCTTCTTAAGCTTTTAACCATTTATTTAAAGAAATATATTAATTTAAAAAAAAATGGACTTCATGATATTGAAAAAATTATCAGAAATAGAAAAAAGATTAGATAATATTGAAAAAATATTAGAACTACAAAAAAAATCTTCTGAAAAAATGGATAATCATATAGATTTTATCGATAATGTATATAGTCAGGTTAAGAAACCATTTTGTGGATTAATATCTTATTATAATGGAACACCAGTTGAAATAGAAAAACCTTCATTAGAATATTTAAAAGATAATGAACATGTATAAAAAATAATGGAAAAAGAATATGTAATAGAAGATATTGATCCAGATGATTTTATTGAATATTTTTTAAATATAATTAAGAAAAAAGCACTTGAAAACCATAAAATAATTGGGTATTACCAGGTTAAATCAATCTCTCAACCTTATTTTTTTGGAATAGATTTAGAATGTTTAATTTTTCGTGCGTATAATAAATATCATTTATGGTTGATTTTATATGATTATATATTAAAAAATTCTAGTATGAAAAAATATTATAATGTAATAACATCTGAAATAGATAACATTGATGATTCTTTTGAGGTTTTAGATACTACATGTGGTCGAGATATCCCATATGATATGGCAAATTATAATGAATTAATTAATTTATATAATAATATGAAAAACGATAATTCAGATATTAATATAATTATAAATAATATATCAGAAATAGTAATAAATAACCTTTTTACTAAAAATGATTTTTTATATGCTCAATTAGTATAAATATATTATTAACATTATTTAAACTGGTAAAAAGTTTAAATAATTTATTATTTTATGTATTTTGTTTAAGCCATGTAAATAGTTTATTTTTATTAATAGAATCTAAAGAATTTATAAAATAAAAAATATTATAGTCATAATATTGCCATTTATCATATAAATGTGGACCAACAATATCACTAAATATTATATTTGATAATTCAGGATCAAAATTATTTACAAACCAATTCAGAGAATTATATGATTTTTCCATTTTTATTTATAAAAATTTGTTTTAAAGTTTATATTAATATTAATATTTATTAATATTAAATAGATAATGAATGATTCTGAAAATCTAGCTATTCTAACAGTTATATTTTTTATAATGTTATCAGTAGATATAATAACATCAAAGTCAAACTGTGTTAATTCAAATATATCTCGACCTGAAATACTTAAAGTTATAATATTACATCATCTTATAGGAACATTTTTACATTTTGGATGGATATTTAATAATCCTTATATATTAATGTTTTATATAGTCTTTATGATAGGTGTACTGATACATTGGTTTACAAATGACATGAACTGTTTTTTGGTGCAAGTAGAAAATAATATTTGTGGAATAGAACAAAATAAGAAATTAAATATTTTATATAAACTAATTAATAATGAAAAGGTAGCTAATTATATATATGTTAGTATAGCCATTATACTAATATGTGTAGCATTTGTAAAGATTATTAATCATTATAAAAAAATACATATATTAAAATAAATGGAATGTTATAGTTTTGAATTAATTAATTTTAATAGAGGCTATTATGACAAAAGTATAGATATTACGTATATAATACACCTTGAAAATAATGGGAGATATGATAGTATTATAGAACAGTTAAATTATTTCCAACCCACAAAAAAAGTATTTATATGTATAAATAAAGGCTATAAAAAATGTATTAAATCAGAGTATATTAATTCTTCATGTACTGATTTGGTAGATGCATATATTAATATATTCAAACATTCAAGACTAAATAATTTTAAAAATGTATTGATATTTGAAGATGATTTCTTATTTTCTCCTAAAATATTAATTCCAACTAATATTGATACTATAAATATGTTTTTAAATAAACATAGAGATGAGAAGTTTGTTTATTTTTTAGGTAATTTACCAACTTTAAAAATGCCTTACTCTAAAAATACTATGATATTGTTAATAGGTATGGGTACTCATGCATGTTTTTATTCAGATAAATGTATTGAAGCAATTTTAAATGATAATTATGTAAAAATAAAAGATTGGGATGAATATCTGCGTAAATTTAGAAGATATATTTATAATATACCTTTATGCTATCAATTATTTACTGAAACTGAAAATTATAATAATTGGAACGACAGTTTAACAACTAAAATTGCTAAAAAAATTATCAAAATGAATAATTTAGATGTTCAAACTGAACCAGGTTACTCTAATATGTATTTTTGGTCTACCTTATCATTCTATGTTATAATATTTTTAATTGTAATTATCCCTGTAAGTATATTAATAGTAATTAAAAGAAGTAGAAAATAAAGTAAAATAAAAATGATTTTAAATAGGTAATAATATAGTTAAAAATATACTTACATAAAGTAATAAATGAGTGTTAAATATATGCTTGAATATATGCTTGAATATATACAACAAAATTATAAAGTTTTGAATAGGATTAAAAATTATGATTCAGAAATAGGTTATATTTTACACTTAAGCGAAGATAATTTTGAATTTAGTTCACCAGAAGTTCTGTACTATTGTTTTATTATAATTAATCAATGCATCACAGAAATATACAATAATCATAAAATAGAAGATGATCAATTATACTTCAAAATAAATAAATATTTACAATAAATAGCGGTATTATTTTAATTTGTAATTAAATATTACAAATTATATATTGTTTTTTATTTTTTAATATATATTTTATTAAATAAATATGTCTTTTTATCTTATTTTACTTCCTGGTTTATTAGGAGGTATTACTTCATTTTTTTGTAAAGTTTCTGAAAAGTCTGGTCAAAATGTTTCAATCAGGCCAGCTCCTATAGTATTTGGTTTTGTATGGTTTATATTATATTTGTTATTAGGTTATTCATGGTTTTTAGAATCAAATAATAAATTAGCTTTTGTATTTTATTCAATATTAAATGTTTTATTGTGTTTATGGATTGTATTTTATTCATGTTTAAATAAACCTGTATCAGCAGTATATATATTAGTATTATCAATGTTATTTACATTATTAGCTTATACAAGTGCCAAAAATCTTATTTCTAAATTAACAATTTTACCATTATTAGCATGGTTAATTTTAGCTTATTCATTAAATGTTATTGAAATCGAAAAAACTACCATTTAAAACCTTATAAACAATATACATAAATGAAATCATCAAAAAATTATAATTTACTAGTTGGAATTGTAACAAAAAATAATGTTTCAACTTTACCTTATGTTTTAAAAAATATAGAAACATATACGTCTTTATTTAAAGACTATAAAACTGTTATAGTTGATGGGTGGAGTAATGATGGTACAGATATGTTGTGTAAAGAATGGTGTAAAAATGACTTAGAAAGACGATCATTTATTTTACAAAAGAATTCGAACTTGAAAAGAATGGAAAGTTTAGTAGAAGCAAGAAATACTATAATTGATTTTTTTCTAGAATATTTTAACGAAGATACATTAATTTTATTATTAGATAGTGATAGTCCTAATGTTCCACCTATAGATATAACAGGATTCCTAACATGTTTTGATAGAGATGATTGGATTGCTTTATTTGCAAATCAACCAACAAAATATTATGATTTATATGCTTTGAGAGACTCTTTATTAGATATGGATTATCAAATAAAGTACAGAGGTTTAAAATGGAATGGAGAAATGCAAAATGCTTTACAGAAATATACAAAACCAAAAACTTCATGTGATGGATTTTGGCCAGTGAAAAGTGCTTTTGGTGGTGCTGGATTATATAAAACACATATAATAAAAAAAACTAATGCTAGATATAGTGCAAATATTCACATAAATAATATATTAGTTCCTGTATGTGAACACGTACCTTTTAATGAAACATTGTTAAAATATGGTGGAAAAATGTATGTTAATTGTAATTGGATTAATGGAGATCATGAATAAATTAATTTTTATAATTTAATAGTTGTTTTTTCCAGTATTCAATTGTTAAAATATCAAAATTATAAATACTTAATTTAATATTATTAATAATTTCATTTTTTTTACTTATTAAAAATTCTTCGTTTATACATGACCAATCATCTACTTCAATAACTGGTAAATTATTATATACTTTATTTAAGGGTGATTTTTGAATTATAGGAATTCTACCTAAACATAATACTTCCCATGCTCTATGTGTATCTAATCCATTTCCAAATGGACATAAAACAAAAGTATATAAATTCATCGTTTCCCAAAACTTAGTTCTAGTTTGTTTATCTAACCATTTAATACAATTTTTAGTTTTTAAACAATCATAAATAGGTTTTCTAAATTTCTCTCTTCGAGGTGGTGAATTCATTGCTAAATGAAAATTTGTTATAGCAATAGGTAAAGTATCTTCAATATTTATAAATATTTTTTTAAGTTCAACTATTTGGTTTTCTTGTGTAACAGGATCTATAGGAGATATTATATCAGACCAATCATGCTTGCCATTATAAAAATAAAGTGAATGATAATCTAACCCAATTGGTAAATTTTCGACTTTATTATTGTTTATTATACTATTTTGAGCAAAAATTTTGATAACTTTTTCATTTTCAATAAGTAAGTTACTATTACTATAGTCATCTGGAAATGTAAAATCATTTCCTCCAATCAAAACTACAAATGGGTTTAGCATTTTATTTAAAAAATCGTTAATAAAATTATTAACCATATCTGCGTGTAAATAAATTACATCTCCATAATTATTATTTAAATTAAAGTTTGTATATATCATTCTATTATTTGAGATACATTCAGGTTTTATATCACATAGATATGTAAATCCTTGAGTACAAATATATTTAACTTTATTCATTTAATTATTAACGTTATTTATTTAAATTTAGTTATAATAAATATTTTTATAGTAAAATGATGTTTTACATAAATTTGAATATTTTAAACTATATTTATAGAATAAATAATTAACTATAAAAATGGCAATATATACTACAAATGCAATTTGTTATGGAAAAGATTATTCTAAATCACAATTTAAAGTAGTTTTTTCAAATATATATTCTTCTTTAATTGAAGATGATGAATGGGAAAATGGTTATGTTAATTTTTCAGAGATAGAAAGAATATTTGAACCTGAAGGAAATGATTCTTCTTATATTTTAGGAAAAATGTATGATACTCAAGTAGAAGATTGGTATTTTGTAGAGTTAACATGGGATACATATGATAACTCTACAACTGAAATATATTTACCAATTAAAAAAATATCACCCACCAATATATAAAATTGAAATAAAATACTAACTTTCATTTCATAAATTCTGCCTAAATAATGGAACAATTATATTCTCATATTATTTTAAATATTATTTTATATTTAGATTTTCATTCTTTATTAAATTTTGATACAGCTGTATCTAATAAAGATATTAGAACTGATTATTTACAAGCATTAAAAATGCTTAAAAATCATACTGTAAACTACGTTTCTTACTGGAGTAATAAAAGATCTTTGATGTTAGGTAAAAAACAAATATGTCCGTTTTATATGTTAAAATATCTTTCTAAAGATTGTAAACTTTTGATTTTAAATAATGGAGAATATGATAGGAGATATCATAGAGTCTTAGAAATATTAAATATTGTTAATGATCATATTGATAATTTACATATTGACTTGTATAATGTTAAACATATTATCAATACAATTTCAGGCAAATCTATAGTATCTATTATGTTAGTAAATTGTGTTGTTATTGATATTGATAAATTAATAGATAATATTAAACAAATGTGCCCTGTAATTAAAAAAATACAAATAAACAATGTTTATGTTTTAAATACAAATAGTAAAATAAATAAAATTTTTAAAATATAGAGTTTAATTAACACTTGAATATTTCATTCATATTTATATTAAAATATATAAATATGTTAAAGATAAAATTATAACCGATACATAAGTTTATAATTTATATTATACTACACACTTTATTATTACCCTTTATTTTAATTTTATTTTTATCTATATTAATCATATTATCTATTAATTGATTTTCAATTATTTTTATAAATTTATGCTTATCACTATCTTTGTATATAATATTTAAAGCTGTAATTACATACTCTTTTTTAAGGATGTTTTTAATGTTAAAATTATTAACAAATTTCATCAATTCTATTAAATTATTAATAATATCATCATTTTTATTCAATAAAGTATAATGATAAATTAATTGTTTGATTATATTATAATCTAGATCATTAATATTTTCTTGTCTTATATCATTTAAGTATTTAGTAAACGTATCTATGGGTTCTTCTTGAGTATTTGAAATACTAAAATCTCCAATATTATTTACTTTCATTTTTTCTGAAAAATTAGAAATATAGTCATGTAAATTATTCATAACTATATTAATTTTTTTAAGCTCTTCTTCCCTATTATAATCTTCTAATATGTCTATTGAATTATGTAATTTATTTTTACAAATTTCTAAATCATCATTAAATTTATCCATATATATATTTACATTATCATCTATTTTATAATCTACATTATCACTTATTTTATAATCTACATTATCACTTATTTTATCAGTTATATTATCACTTATTTTATCAGTTACATTATCGCCTATTTTAACATTTACATTATCACCTATTTTATCAGTTACTTTATCACTTATTTTATCAGTTACGTTATTACTTATTTTATCAGTTACATTATCACCTATACTTTCTAAAATAATACGAGATATTTCATTATCTTTTATGTCTAATTCAAAAGGTAATATTTTATATTTTACATCTGAATTATTATTAGTATTATCTTTAAAATCTACATATAGGTTTACCTTTATACTAAGTGTTTTTCTGAGTTCAGGTATTTTCAAGATACAATCTAGATCTAATTTAACATATATATCATTTGGAATATTAACAGTTTTATTTAAACTATCTACATCTATGTTAAAAAAAACAGCTTTATTGTTTGAATGAATATCTTCTTTTAACATTTATTGTTATAAATATTAAAAACAATTTAAAGAGAAAAAATTATGTTTTAATATATTAAAATGTTTCTTTTTGATATAATTGACTTTATGTTAGTATATAAAAATTATAAGATATCTAATTATATAACAAAACAGGCTGAAATAGATAATAAAAAAATAGAAATAATAAAAATTACAAAAGGAGATGATTTATAGATGAAAAAATAAATTTGATTTTTGTAATTTATGATCTAAAAATAAAACAGAATATAACAAAAACAATGCCAGAAATGAATACCCAATTAACTTCAGCCAAGGGCTATAATGTTAACAGAATGAGATTTTCTAAGCCTATCGTAGGGAATATTCCTGATAGTAAACCAGCAATTTCTTTTAAGAGAATTAATATTACAACTAAAAATGAAGATGGATCAGAAGGAGAACTTATTATTCCAACTACTGAACTATTTTCTTTTGGTGTAAGTGAAAATAAAAGTCAAGAAACAGGAAATGTAAATGGTTATGTTATGCCTTTATGTTTGTATAATAAAGATGGTGCTTCAGAAGATGAAAAAGATTTTGTAACAACATTTAATAATATTGTTGAAGCAGCTAAAAAACATTTGTTAGATAACAAAGATGATATTGAAAAGTATGACTTAGACGAAAGAGATTTGAAGAATTTTAACCCTTTATATTACAAGAAAGAAAAGGGTAAGATTGTTGATGGACAAGGCCCTACTTTATATGCAAAATTAATTGTTTCAAAGAAACAAGATAAGATTGTGTCTTTCTTTACAGATAAAGATGATAATCCATTGAATGCTTTAGATTTACTTGGAAAGTATTGTTTTGCAACTGCTGCAATTAAATTTGAATCGATTTTTATTGGTAATAAAATTTCATTCCAGGTTAAATTATACGAAGCATCAGTTAGACTTTCTAATTCTGGAATGAGAAGATTAATTACTAAAGCTAGACCAACTGCTGAAACAGATGTTAAAATTGATACAACATCAAGTGTACCGTTAAGTGTTAAGGATGATGATGATAATGATAGTGTAGGTAGTATTGCAGCTGATAGTGATAGCGAAGAAGAACCTAAGCCAACTCCAGTACTAAAGAAAACGGTTGCTAAAACCGTGAAACGTCCAGTTAAGAAGGCTTAAAAAAAATATAACAAAAAATAATATTATATACAATATAATATTATTTTTATACCTTTAGTAGGTTACTTTTTATTTAACACTTTTTTACAATATGGATATTTTTTTAAGATTTGACTATATGCTACAGCAATTGCTTGTTCTCTTGAAATATATCTTCCAGATTTAAATTCACTCATATTTATTTTTATTTTATCACTAAGCCTATCTTTACATTTACTTTTACTTTTACTAAGTTTTCGTTTTTTAAGTGATTTTCTAGTTGATTTTCTAGTTGATTTTCTAGATAATTTTTTAGCTGATTTTCTGTGTGATTTCCTAGGTGATTTTCTAATTTTACGTATACTTTTCTTTATTGATTTTCTAAAATCAAAATAAGTCATTTTATATTTATAAATATAAAATAAAGTTTTTTACGCAATCATTTCCATTTTTATAGTAGGATAACTCATATAATCTTCTAATTTAAAATCTTTAAAAGTAAATTTTTCTACTTCTTCTAAAGTTGTAAATTCTGGTAATAAAAGTTTTGGAAATGTATAAGGCATTCTTTTACATTGTTCTAAAAGAGGTTCAATATGATTTGAATAAATATGAGAATCACCTAAACTAAGATTAAAATATCTTGGTATTTTATTTGTTAATTTTGCAATTATCATTAAGAATAAAGAACTACTAGGAATATTGAAGGGTAAACCAAGTCCAATATCCGATGATCTGTTATAACAGAACATATCCAAATATTCATTTTGAACATAAAACTGAATTGTTATTGAATGGCATGGATATAAAACTCCTTGATGAACTTGTGCTGGATTAAAAGAAGTCATAAGAATTCTTCTAGATGTTGGATTAGTTTTAATCTCATTTATAACAAATTTCAATTGATCAACATTAAAGTTAATAGATTCTATTGTATCTGTTGTATAACTCATACCATCTTTATTATAAGCTATATAATTAAACTGTATCTCTTTGGTATCTTTTAAATCAGTTTTTTCTTTTTCACTTGAAAGTGAATTAAAATTTCTCCAAATACTGCCGTACATTGGCCCCATTTCTCCTTCTTTTCTATCTTTAAAACCGTTTATATCTAAAAATTCACGACTTGTATTGCCTTTCCAAATATTTATTCCTTTTTCTTCTAATTTCTTACTTTGTGTATCTCCTCTGATAAAAAATAAGAGCTCTTCTATAATTCCCTTTAAAAACATTTTCTTCGTAGTTAAAAGTGGAAAACCATCTCGTAAATCAAACTTTAAATGTTTACAAAAATCAGAAATAGTTTCAGCGTTACGTGTTTGTCTTCTTTCTCCATTTTCCAAAATGTCTTTAATTAAATCTAAATATTGTTGTTCTCCGTATTTTTGATAAACCATTTCATAATGTGTAAAAAGCTCATAATTATCTTTCTTTTGAATGTAAAAATTATGTAAATTATTTTTATCAAAGAATGTATCACATGTGTATGAATCTTTAATAAAAGATATATGAACTAATAAATCTTTTTTATAATTTTTGAACACATAATTATATATTTGATTTCCTCCTATTATAAAAATAGGTTTATTAAGAGCCTTTGCTTGAAAAATTGCTTCGTCAATTGAATCAAATACTGTAATACAGTCATTATTTTTTGAATGTATAATAGTACTTCGTGAAATACAAAATACAATTCTATTTTTAAGATTTGGTAATTCTTCGAATGTTTTTCTACCTACAATTAAAATAGAATCTTTAGTTTTTTCTTTAAAAATTTTAAGTTCTTCTGGAATATGCCAGGATAATTTATTATTTTTTCCAATACCATAATTCTTATCTACGGCTAATATAATATTAATTAAGTTCATACTTATATACTTATAAAATAAATCTATAAATTATATTTTATATAAATAAAAAATGAAAAGAATAGGGAGTACAGAAAATAGAGATTTTTTTTGTACCATAGAAACGTGTCCTGAATATAATATTTGGAAAAAATCTAGTTTGGCACTTAAACATGATCGTGATCATGATAAAATTAATTATTCTAAACCACCTAGATATAAAGAATTTGAATGCAAAAAATGTCCATCATATTTTGTAACAGAAGAGGGATTAAAATCTCATATGAAACGTCATAAAAATATTGAGAATGAGTCACAAAAGAGACTTCAAGCCTCAGAAAGTAAATCAGAAAGTAATGACGACAAATTAAAGAAAGATGTAATAGGTATAATGATCAGAGAATTTAATAAGAATGAATATATTCCTAAAACTAAACAATTAATAATAAACCTTGGTTATCCAGAAGAAACAAATCAAAGAATTTATAAATTCTTTGAAGATAATATTACAAATGTAAAAAATAATGTGATAAAAAATATTGATGTCCCAACTGAAATATTTGATGTTGAAAAACATATAGAATTAAAGTATTTACAAAAATTAATGCTGAAAAATATCGACTTAAATAATGATTTGATGAAACAACCAGAGGCTTTAATAGAATTAAGAAATATTATTTTAAATGAAATACACTCGATATTACCCCCAGAATATTCGTATAGGGGAATAAATGCATTTGTAGCAGATAATACTTATAATTACAGTCTAATATTAAAATACATAGAAAATTATAGAAAAAAATTGGTAGAAACTTTTAATTTAAATAAACCTTCAAATAAGGGTGAAAATGAGTTAAATGAAGATGTTATTAATTTGTTAGTTGAAATGCAAACACAAAATGAGGAAGAACCAGCGAATATCTTATTGGGAATGAAAAGAAAAAATGAGGAAGAACCATCGAATATCTTATTGGGAATGAAAAGAAAAAATGAGGAAGAACCATCAATTAAAAGTAAACGTAGAAGATATGATTATGGAAGGTTAAAATTCAGACGTAAAAAAAGTAGAAAATCAAGAAGAAAATCAAGAAGAAAATCAAGGAAACAATATAAAAAATTATCAAAAAGAAAAACGCTAAAAAAATCAAGAAGAAAATCAACAAGAAAAATACCAAAAAAATCAAGAAGAAAAACACCAAGAAAATCAAGAAGAAAATCACGAAAAAACCCAATTGTATCTAAAAGATATAATAAAAAACCACTTTCAGATATAGATATGTTTGATGGTTCTCCTTTATCACCTAAATATTATGTATACACCAAATTAACATGTCCTTACTGTCATAAAGCTAAGGATTTTTTAAATAAAAAACGAATAGGATACAAAGAGATAATTATAACTGATGAAAATAAAGATAGTATATTAAAAGAGTTAAATCCTATAACTAATAATTATAAACAAGTTCCTATAATTATAGACGTAAGTACGAATAAATTTATTGGTGGATGCGATGAACTTATTAAACTTGAAAAATAAATTTAAAGACATATATAATGTAATATGTCCGTATGGCTCAATAGGATAGAGCACCCGACTTCTAATCGGGAGGTTCTGGGTTCAAGTCCCAGTTCGGATTCATTATATTTTAATACATATTCAAAGTATTAAAATTATATAATTTTTAATAGAATATATGTTTAAAGAATTGGTTTTTTTTACCAAAAATGGTAATTACAACGAAGACTTATAAGTTATCAAAAATTAAGCAATTAATAGATTTAAATGGTGATACAGTAAATTTTGATTTAACATTTTCTGCAAAATCCAGTGATGGTTCTAAATTTGATGCATTAGTAGTAAGCCAAGATCAACTTGATTCAGGTGAACCTTTAGAATATAAAAAGGCTGACGGAAGTATTTCTGGTTCTATAGTAGCTGATAAAGATGTATATCAAAATTATTTTTTATTATTAAAATCTGATAATCCAGTTGATTGTGAGGTTAAAATTGATATGAAAAATATACCAACAGACCAAGTTCTATTACAAAAACAAAAAATACAAGAGCAAATGTTACATAATGAAAATTTACAAAAAGAACATGAATTAAATCAACAAATGTTACATCAACAAGCAGCATTAGCATCAGCTCCTATTGATACAAGTATTATAAATGATACATCTTTATCATCTTCTCAAATTAATTGGAAACTTATATTTTTAATTGGATTAATATTGGTTGGTGGATATTTGGTATGGTCTTTTTATATTAAAAATCGTTCTTTACCAAATCAAGTATCTAGTAATAATGTTCCATCAATAATATCTGACAATATTCCTCCTATTGTTAATAATCAAGTTAACAATAATCCTATAAGTAATTCACTTTCATTAGGAGAGAGTGAAAGTTTTATAAATAAAATTCAGTCACAAAATAATGTGTTATCAAATGTAGTAGATGGGGCACAAAATGTGATAGATAATAGTTTACTTCATAAATTAAATAATTTAAACGTTTGGAATAAATTAAAAACATAAAAATATAAGGTAAGTTATAATATAAATATTATAACTTATAAATTATCAGTAAAATTTAAAGATTTCTTATTTTAAATAAAATGAAATGCCTGTAAAAAAAGAAATAATTTATCCACTTTTTTTAGAATGTTGTCAATTTACTGAAGATATTTTTTGGGAAAATATATTTGAAGATTTAGCGTATGGTATTACACCTTATGGTACATATATAAATAAAGGTTTTCTATGTTGTAATTATAAAGATAAGGAATTTAGTTATAAAATAGAAAAGAAAGATTCAGAAGTGTTATATAATGATATTTATAATTTATTAGCGAAAAAAATGGGTTTATTATCACAACAAGATAAGTTAAAAAAGAAGATTGATTTTAGTTTAATGGAAGATGAAATAAAAGAGTATCGTAAAAGTTGGTCAAATATAAGGAAAAAAAATATTAAAGATTTATTAATTGAAAATTATGTTATTGAAATGAAACATAAGTATTGTTTAACTATTAAACAGGCTCGTGACTTATTATCTCAAATATTTATAGCAATGGTATTTAAAACTATAAACATAAAAAATATAAACTATGAAGATGGTAAAATAATAAGTATTGATGGTATTAAATTTTCAAAAAAGAAAGTTATTTTTGAGAAAAATATATATGGTAATGAATTATTTTCAACACCTTTTATAGTTATTGATAAAAATTTGATGTCTGATAATTGGGAAAAATATTTATTAAATATACAAAAATATTAATATAAGTTTTTTTTCTCTTGTTTTGAATTAAATATGACGTCAATCGGTCCTTATTCACAATCTTACAATTTTACGCATATGTATGATATACCCGATAGAAGAGGGAAACTACCATTAAAAACAACTTTAAACAATTCCTTATTAGATATTATAAATAGTCATCCTGATTTTACTATTTTTAACTATATGGTAAAATTAGGCAAAATGGAAGGTATTTTAAATTCAGATCAAGCTAATTTCACTTTATTTGTACCATCAGATAAATATTTAACAAAAATATACCCTCAATCTTTATTTGTAAATATGGATTTAGCCACTGCAAGACATATAATAAAGTCTAGTATGATTAATCGTAGAATTTCATCTGAAATTTTAAAAGATAGTCCATCATCATTTTTTTACACTTTTGATAATGATTATGCAAGTAATAGACTTTATGTTATAAATATAAGTGGTGTGACTTATTTAGATAACGGAATGCCTCATATAAATTCAAAATATCCATATGATAAACAAATACAAGTATTACAAATGGATATAGAGGCTGTTAATGGTATAATACATGTAATTGATGGTTTAGTTTGTCCCACTATTTTGTAATATTTTTTCTAGACGTGGGAAAAACTGTGCTTCATTTAGAATTTTTTGTTTAGCTTCTCGTATATATTGTATTCTTTGTTCCCACCAATTTTCTTCTATAGCTTTTTTAATTATTAAGTAATCATTTTCAAAGTTACTTAAATCTAACCATACAAAAGCCTTCTCATCTATTAATTCTTTTATATTAGGAGCACCACAATAAAATACTAAACATTCTGATAATATGCCATCTATTAATTTTTCTGTATAATACCCATCTATAAAATTATTTTCACAATTAAATGTATATTTATACGGAAATAATGCATTATCTTTTGAATATAATGGTAATTGTCCCTTATATTCTTTCCATAAAAAATGATTACTACCATATACATGTAATTCACATTTTTGTTCTAAATATTTAGAGAAATCAATTCTTTTTATATGCCCTTTATCAAAATATTTACTTGATAAAACAGTTGAAATACAATTATTTAATGATTCGTCTTTTACTATTGGTTCTGTTGAAAGATAATTATAATCTTTAGATAGATGCCATTCGTTATTATTAAAATATTTATTATGATATCCTACAAATAAAAATTTATTTTCATCAGGTAAACTAAATTCACCCCACATATTTTTATTATTTTCCATAAATGGTTCCATTCTAAAAATAATCGTCTTTTCAGGAATGTATTTGGCATCGTTTGGTGGTTTATTTATAATACAATAATAATCAGCTGGTTCTTGCCATACAATTTGTATATTATTCCATCTAAAATTACCTTTACTCATCTTATTCCATAAAATACATAATTCGTAAGAACTCATAAAATTACAGTACATCATAACTCTTAATATTTTTTGATTTTTAATTGTTTCAATTTCTTTAATAATATTTGATAGATCAGATGTATTAGACTTTTCATTTTTTAAAATATTACCCAAAATATAACCTAGATTTACAAAGTTATTTTTAATACATGTTTCCAAAGCATTAGAATATTCATTTTTACCTATTAAATTATCAATTTCACTTAGCATTTTTTATTAAAAATGTTAAGTTTTTATATTATTATATAATTTACCCCCATGTAGTAGCATGAAAATCTAAGACATAAGAATCATCTAAATTATTATCTTTTATTATATTTTTTTTATTATTTTTAATTAAACATAAAAGTTGTTGTACATATTTATAATTACTTAGTATAAACATACTATTTGGTTCGTTAAATATTTGTCCTCTTTCTAGTCTAAGTTTTGAGAAATCTAATGCGTCAATAGTTATTGATTCTTTAATTAGAGTTTTTATTGCTTGTATTTCTACATTAACAAATAATAATCTATAATCTATATTACTTTCTATAAATAAGTTATCATATATAATAGATACAAGAGGTAAAGGTTGATTAAAAAAATGAGATATATAGCACTCATTTTCTAATTTAATAAAGTGGTGTGGGTAAATTTTTGAAAGTAAAATGTTGTCTTTTTTAATTTTAATACTATCAAATGACATATTTTTAATTTCTATACCCATTAAAATATTAAAATTACTTTCATCTTTATTTATCCTATTATTACCATTTTTATATGTATTCGAATATACAATATCCCTATTATATATATGGTTCTGTAAAAAAATATTATCTAAAAACATTTATATATATTTTAAATAATTTTATATTTAAATAATATAAAGATGCCAACAATTCCTAAAGAATTTAAAGAACCGTTAGATAATGCTGTAAATACAAATGATATGATAGAAAAAATATTATTTGTTACAGTTGGAGATAAAGTTAAAAAATATGAAGATTTGAAGATAATTTCTGACACCAAACAATGGTTTTTTTATTCACAATTAGATAAATTTTTATCAAATCTCTCTGATAACCAATTTGCTAAGGAAATAAATAAATTAAAAATTAAGTATAATTTCCCAGAAAAACAACTAATGTTTTTCCCTAGATATAATAAATCAATAACACTAGGATATAAAACTAATACTTTTGGTTTAGACTTTAATAAATTAAGTCCTACTGTACAAAACATTATTACTGAGAATTTAAAACAAAGGGAAAAGTTCCTAAATATTTTGCAAACTAAAAATATTAACTACAAAGATGGCCCTAAAAATATTACAGATGCATTAAATATATTAAATAATATAATAACTCCTAAACAAAAAGAAAATATTGAAAAATTAGTTATAGAAAAAGGTGGTATTAGTAATATTAGAAATATTAATCCTAAAGATATATTATCTGAATTAATTAATTAAACAAGTTTTTAAACTATATTAATTGTTTAAAAACTATTTTAAATTT
>JACCDO011643880.1_pt1 | contig 19209 bp, 18 predicted proteins | sample 7446101 | NCBI WGS metagenome assembly JACCDO01 (sample SAMN15323440, study PRJNA562643) | freshwater metagenome | isolation source: river surface water | place: USA:Blue River Watershed | collected 2017-08-16 | reverse complement strand
CTCGGCTTCGGCAAGTACGAGGTGATGCACGAGAAGGGGAAGACAGGGCTCGCTACCCTCTGCGGACTCCTCCGCAGTAAGCGTGGCAGTCCCTGCGCCGTTGACGACATCGTCACGGTGGAACGACTAGACGGGTCTACTGCCGCTTACAAGCGCTGCTACCTCATCTCCGCCATCCTCAGCCAGAAGGAGGCATCCAAACTCAAGTCCTCAGGGGCTCTGCGTGACGGTGTCTTCAAGGGCATGACGGATAGTGCGGTCGGTGGTGGCGCTGGCCAGTACGACTATGACTGGGACGCCCTGCCCGAGTACTCGGAGTTGGAAGCAGGTGAACGTCCCACTGAGCGCCGAGGCAAAGGCAAGATTGGCCCTGCACCCCTCACCTATGAGGAGTACATGGCTGCTCTCGCTGACGCTGAGGCTGTAGAGGAAGGAGCCAAGGCCATTGAGACTGTGATTGCCGCCCCAAAGACTGCGACTGAGTTGACTGAAGATGATATTGAGAACATTTGAACAGTGTATATACCTAATGTGCAAAGAAATAGAAAACCAAAAAAAGTAAAGCCCCAAAACCAACTACAAAAGGACAAACCCCCAAACCCCAGAGAAAAGAGAGGACTACCCTCCTTTTTTATGTAGTCCAATATATAGAAACAATGGTAACCTACAAGAGACGTAGGACACGCCGAACTAGACGCCATCGCAAGAGAACCAGAGGCGGCCAGCCTCCTGGTGGAAACCAGCCTAGACCCCGAACCAATGCTGGCACACGCCCACAAGGAAACGAACCACGCCCGTCCCGTCCTGCCTTAACTATCTCTATACCTCCTTTTGTTAATGTCACTCCAGCAGTCCCGCACTCTACACCTGTAAATAGGTAATACCACTCTATTAGTATAAACCTCCATTTTTTAGTGACATAGTACTATTACTAAAAACTTGAAGCTACACTCTACTAGGATGGCGACGCCAGGAAAAGCCATAAGCCATGCATTACACCATCCAAGTCAGAAAGTGCCAGTTCGGTGACTGCACCGACCACGCCCCCCACGTTATCTCCACCTTCCAAGAGGCGCTTCACTATATTAAGGAGAGAATGCTTGCTGTTCAGGAGCGCATAGGGGAGCCGCTTCCCTATCAGTTCTCCACATTCACATACAGCCGCTGGCCCGAACGAACACTTTACGACAAGCGCTATGCATCTGTTCCTGCATACCCTCCAATAGAGGCTGTGACTCTACTTCCTGAAGAAGACTCTCAGGTAATATACTTCGGCGATGGAGCTCGAGCTGAAAACGAGTTGTGGGTCTTTAGAATCACAAAAGGCCTACAACCTTTAGAGTAAACAACATCCTTGGTAATTAACTAATTGTTTTTTAGTGAATTATCTCTATTACAAAAAAACTTGAAGCAGATCTGTACATGTAGGAAGTAGTAGCGAAAGCCACAAGCTACAAGCCATGCCATACACCATCCAAGCCAGAAAGTTGCAGTTTGATGACTGGACCGTCTACGAACCTCATACAGTCGCAACCTTCCAAGATGCACTCCTCTATATCAAGGAGAGAATGCTTGCTGTCCAGGGGCTCCTAGGGGAGCCAATCCGTTTCCCTTACAGAACCTTCAGATACAGCCGTTATATCCAACGAGCACAGCATGACAAGCGTTATGCATCTATTGGTTTCAATCCACCAATAGATGCGGTCACTCTATTTCCTGAGGAAGACAGTCTTGGGATATCCTTCGGCCACCCAGACCCTGAATACCAGTTGTGGAGCTTCAAAATCATGAAGGACTTACTCCCTATGGAATAGTTATGACAATACATCATTTTCAAACAGAGTAATGGATAATTGTATTTTTATAGAGAATTATCACAATTACAAAAAAACTTGAACTAGCTTGCTTCATATACTAAAAGTAAGCCAACAAGTCACATGCCATACACCATCCAAGCCAGAATGAGCCAGTTCGGCGACTGCACCGCATACGAACCCCACATCACCTCTACCTTCCAAGAGGCACTGCTCTACATCAAGGAACAGATGCTTACCATCAAGGGACGCATGTGGGAGCATATTCTTCCCAACTACACTCACTTCCAAGGGGGCTTCAGTCCAGACTGCCACCCGATAGAGGAGGTTACCGCTATCCCTGAGCAAGATGCGCTCTACCTAATATTTGGTAGCTCACACTCTAACTGTGAGTGCTGGAGCTTTGAACTCTGGAAGAGTGAGTAAGAGAGTGGCCTCAAAAAATCAAAACAAAAACAACAAACTTTTTCTTTAGATTTTTAATAGTTTTCTTTTTATTGTGAATCTGTTTACAATTAGTGACCAAAGACACGGTAGAAGTCAACACGGGCCTCCATGCGGTCGTAGTAATCTTCATCATCCCAGCGACGGCGAGGGGCGGCTCGGAAGTCATCATCAGAGTCATAGTACTCATCATCATCGTAGCGGTTACCGCCCACTGTGTAACGACCCATGCGTAGACGTTGGCTGAGCTCTAAATATGATGGACCCTCCTGGAAGGAACCCTTGAAATGCTTCAGGCCAGGTACAGCATACTTCACATCAGTAGCTGCCATTTCAATGGGTCTTCCACCGGCGGTGATTACTCGGCTCCCGCAAATCTGAATGACTCCCAAGTCAAACTCTGGATCCACAGGTGACCAGATGCCAGCCTGAATGGATGGTACACTGCGACAGAAAGCAGCCACCTGCTGATTTACAGCTTCAATGTACTCTGCCTCCTCCTCTGAGCGGCTCTCACCAGTAAACCAGTGGTTGTCAACCTCGGCGCCCCGCTCGTCGAACTGCTGGTAGCGCCCCTTTAGAATACCTTTATTATAGTTCATGCGACAGCGTACTTGCTGGCGGATCGACCCAGTCTCTTGGTAGAAGACAGTGGGGCCATGGAGCTCACCGTCTTTAATGTTCATAACACAAATGAGTCTCCAGTCTTTGTCCCATCCACGGAAGATTTGGCGTAGGCCCTGACCGACCCCGTTGACATAGGTCTCTGTCATGCGATAGGCATCAGCGAGCAATCCATTAGGAACCATAGACTCCATGGACACCGTCCCGTGCAGCAGCCCATCACGGTAGTTGCACTCAAGTTTGAAGTGGTCATGGATGGTACTTTCAATTATGCGCTTTCCCTGCACAACACCATTGACACACTCGTACTTGTCAGTGGCGTAGTATCCTGGGGCATAGTTGTAGAGCGTCGTGACAGGCCCCTGCAGAACCCCCTCCACATAGTTAACCCGAGCGAGTGGAGTATCTTCTGGGTAGTAGTCGTTTTCACCTTGCACAGTGATAGGCCACAGAGCAAACTCACCGTGGCGCAGACCGTGCTCGTAGTTGCCGACCTGTATTAGAGACTTAACTCCTGGTTGCATCTGCTCATCGTGATGACAGAGACAACTCTCACACCAGTGCGTAATTGTATCACCTTCAAAGACGACCCGAGCCGACTCGGACTGCCCATGGGGCAGACCCTGCTTATCAACTGTGTAGAGGGTGATGTAGCGATGCCCACTTTCTCCAATCCCGTCAATACGCTTGAGATTGCCACCGGTTAAGGGGAGCCATGGGTAGTCGGTCTTGCAGGCCTTACAGGTCTTACCTAAGGTTGCCTTCAATTGGTTGTAGCAGCTAAGGTGAACAGCCATAGTCTTACAGAGGCATGGCTTCTCATTAGCGAGGGGATTCTCGAAGGAATCCGGCTCATAGCAGATATAGCAAAGGTTCTCTTCGGACATGATTGGCTTGGCTTGTTGTTGGCTTGTTGTTGGCTTACACTAACTATAGACATGCATACCCTTCAGTTTTTTTATGTTATAAATATATCACTATAAGTAGTATGAGTCAAGCAAATTCATCTTTTGAGACACCAGAAAAATTAATAGAAATGGCATTTGATGAAACACTTATAGCTTTTTTTGGAATGGATTTTTTAATTAATAACGTTGTGGTTATAGCCGACTTGTATAATTCTAAAAAAATTAGCTACCTTCAAATGGTACAATATTTAGATATTTACAGAATATTATTTACTGATATATATAACCTACTATTAGAATCGACACCTGAACATTTACATAAAGCAAGAGACGTATTTTCAAATAAACCTAAGTATCGTAATTTAACTAAAGATGGCATTTCACAATCATTAAATTCAATAGTTAAACAATATAGAGATATATTAATAATCAAACAATCAAGGTCTACCCGGAAATTAATTGATATTCATCTGTTATATTTTAAGAATATATTAAATGTTATATATTTAACTTTTGTTGAATATCTTAAAAGTAAACCAGCTGTCTTAACTGATTTTAATATAATATTTGACACTTTAGAGGAATTATTTGCATTAGGTACCTTAGATACTTTATTTACAGTTACTCATATAGAACAATTCAGTAAAATTATGAATGACATAATAATTTTAGAATCTGGTAAAGATAATCCATTCATTAGTTTAATGGGTTTATTAGCCCGCCCACCAAGCTCTAGCAAAAAACCAGCCAAAAATGCAGAAACATTAGCAAAAGAAAATGAGAATAGACGTAAGGCAGAGGAGGCACAACGCATCGCAAATGAAGAGGCCGCAGCAGCCGCAGAAAAAGCAGCTATTGCAAAACGTATTGCAAATGAAGAGGCTGCAGCCGCTGCAGAGGCCAAGCGTAAAATAAATGAGGAAATTGCACAAAAAATTGCAGATGAATTATTAGCTGCAGAAAGTACTAAATCTACCAAACTAACTAAAGCTCAGCGTGTGGCAGCTGAAGCTAAAGCTAAAGCAGAAAAGGAAGCGGCTGCTAAAGTACAACGTGAAGCCGAAGCTATAAAACAACGTGAAGCCGAGGCAGCAGCTTTAGCAAAACGTGAAGCTGAGGCTGCTGCTAAAGCTAAACGTAAAGCCGAAGAAGCAGCAGCAAAATTGGAACGTAATGCTGCCGAGGCAAAACGTCTAGCTGAAGAAAAAGCAAAAAGAAATGCAGATAAAGCTGCTTTAAAAGAAGCAAAGCGTCGTGCTTTTGAGGCTTCTAGAGCTCAAACAACTTCAGTACAAGCACCAGTATCACCTACAAATCCTTCAACTAATAACTCTGTTAATACATTGGCCAATACTATTGGTGTTATGTCTCTAAATAATAGAGAATTGCCATCAAAAACAGAACAATCTCCAATAATGCAATCTCAAACAGCACAGGTTATAAATAGTGCGACCAAAATACCAAATAAAAATAATATAACACAGAAAGTTAATAAAATTAAATCAATTATTAGTGAATTAAGAGAGGCAAGACCAAACATTTCTGTAAAAAATTTAAGACGCATGCTTGTCAACTCTAATAATGAAAATAATGAGGAAGAAAATAATGAAGATGGCACATTTGTAAGTATACCCCATAAAAAATCAGCATATGCTATGCGTAGTCAACCAACCAATAGTCGTATCAGTGCTGCACTGTCTAGAGGAATTTTGCCTCGTGATATTCCATATTTTTATTCTGATATAGGCCTTGAACAAATCTATAAAATTCTATTGGCACATAAAAATTATATTGCACAACGACTACAAATTCAATCAAGTGATATTATAGTTAAAAAAACACAAGACGATGTATATTTAGAGATAGTTCCTCCAGCAATGGGCGGGGCTGGAGGTCCTAGAGCCCCTTTATTGCATCTATCAGTGCATGGCAGTTTGGATCCTAAATATAATAGGGCTATAAATGGACCAATACATGTTAAAAATAATTCAACAAAAGCTGCAGTAGTTATGATTCCTAAGCGAACAATTGCGTATAGTCTTGATATTCAAAAAATGATAGAAGAACCATCGGAACTTGCAAATCGTTTAGCAGAGGTGTTAAGTGAATTAACATTTTTTAGGGGAACAGATACAGGAGGCACGACCTCTACTGGTCGCAGCTCACCAGCTAGTTATGGGCGACCTAGAGAAAATAGTTTTGCATCAATTGGTTCAAGAGGAAGCCCAGTATTAACACAAGGAAGATCAATGGCATCCTCGAGTACAAACTCTAGCTCTGTAGCGACAGCACCACGTCAAAATACAACTAAATCACAAAAACAGGGTCAACTTTCACCCTCCTCGAGATATAAAATATCTGGAGTGGCTAGTTATAAATTTCCTAGTCAAGGTAGCACATCACGTAAACCTTCTAAACCAGCTAAAGGTGGCGGTCGCAAAACCCGACGTCTCAGAAAACGTAATTAATGCGTAAACTTTTACCAAATATCTAGTAGATATGACCAGTAATAGTAAATCAGTTAATATAAGTGTTATAAGAGGGATTTATGACGAGATGACCGACATTACTCAGCGTCTAAAAGATGAGATAGACCGTTACAACTCCGACACCTCTATTGTATCACCTCCACCTGAGGACGAATCGCCTTCAATCATTGATTCAGTTAGCAATTTCTTCAGTGCACCTAGCGCAAACAATTCTAGTAAATCTAATTCAGCATCAAATAATGAATCTTTTGATAGACCCAATTTATTAAACTCTTTCAACAATTCTGAAGGCCCTACTGGTTCACCTAATAGCCCGCTATCAACCCGCAGTAATGTGAGTAATAGAGGTTACTCTAGAAATTCAAATAACTCATCTGGTTCTGTTCCTCAGTCTCCCGGTTACAGTAATTATGAAAGTAACTCTGCATTAAATCGTCGTGGATTTGCTCTTTTTGAAAACTCTGAATCAAACTCAAGCGTTAGTAATAATTCAACAAAAACAAAAAGTAATAACGCATTAAATACATCAAGTAATAATACTACACGCAGTAAGAGTAATAACCTAACTCGTTCAAATAACAATAATTATTCAACCAATAAAAGTAATTTAACTAAAAGCAACAATTACACTCCGTCAAATAATATAAATTACAATAACAGCGGTAATAATAATTCATCACGCTCAAAAACCTATAATGGCTCAAACAATTTTTTCAATAATAGCAGTAGCTCATCTAGTAGAGGCTCTAATAATACACGAACTCGTCTGATGAGTGAGATAATGGCCCAAGTGAATAGTAGGTCAAACTCAGCAGGAACGAATACAAATGGTTCAAACTCCAGTGAATATAATAATACATTAATGCCACAGGAAATTAAAGGAGTACTCTATTATGTCAGTGGTAAGGGAGAGGCATGGGAAGCTGTTAAGAAAGATGGTAAATGGAATCTAGGTCCTTGGGCAGGAATTTATAAGCCATCTAAAGGTATTATTGATCGTTCTGTGCCAGAGCCTAATAATGTTAGTACAAGTGGAAATAATTTCAATTCATCTAGTGGTTCATCAAATAATACAAAGAGCAAGTCTAATAACAGTTTCTTTGGCGGAAAAAATACTCGTAAGCGTAAGAGTAGAAAATCAAAGGCGTCTAGGAAGTCTCGTAAACACTAATTTAGCAATATGCGGGTCTAAAGTACAATACCATCCTACGAGTAGTTATTTATTACTAGTAAAATGGAAGAACAAGATTGGACACCAGTAACTATTCATAAACGTGTTAAGTCAACTCCTGCGACCTCAAAACTACCCACAGTTCAGGTTCAGGCCTCAGATGCTGCCCGACAGGCTGCTGCAATAGAACGCCGAGCTGAGGAGGGGAATCTCAAGCCTAAGCACCTTTCGGCTGAGAGCCGTCAGAAACTTGTGCATGCTCGTCTTGAGGCACAGCTTACTCAGGTTATGGCAGATAGCCAGTGTAATTTGCCCCGAAATACATTTAGGGGTATTGAAAACGGGTCAATTGTACCTAATCATGAGCAATTGCGGAAAATCAGTCGCAACCTACATGTTGACCTGAAACTCGAGTAGACAGCGTAAAACTGAACCGAGTCGGTCACTTAAAAAGTCTTTAAGCCCCTCCATGTTATTGTACTCATTACCTACAGAATTGGTTCGAGCCACTGTCGTTAGGCGACCAAGCCAATACAATAAAAGTCCGTATCTTGCTGACATTCTCGTAGATGGTCAGCAAGAGCCGTCAGTTGCCCACACACCAGCACTAGGCTGTAATGGTTATGTTGCCCCTGGTCAAGTTGTTTGGGTTATGCCAGCGACCAATGAAAAAACAATTAGTAAATATACTATCTATCATGCCGAGCAAGATGGAGAAACAATTTGTATTCATCCTCAGGTGGCTAATAATGTTGCTCGAGCACTACTCGAGAGCTGGTTGGTGATTCCTGGTCTCAAGAAAATTAAAAGTGAGGTGACCGTTGGAGATTCTAGATTCGATTTTGGTGCTCGAGTGTACTCGAGTACGCCCCAAAAAGTCTACATTGAAGTAAAATCGGCTCCCATCGCCGATCTGGTGGATGCTCTTCCACGTGCTCGAGAAGCCGCACTCGGTTTCAAGCGGAACTTTGTTCCGCTTTCAACAGTGAGAGCCCAGACTACAAGTCTGGGCGAGCACGAGAGGCTTGAACCAGATGCAAAAAAAACCGCCATCTTCCCTTATGGTAATAACCCTAAGGCTGGTCTACTTAGTCCAAGAGCATTAAAACATATTGAACACCTTAATGGTTTGACATCAGAAGCACGATGCGTAATGCTATATCTAACAATGCGCACCGATGTGAATCGTCTTACAATTAGTACAAGAGATAAGGTTTACAGAGAGGCGGTCGCCAGAGCCGCAGACGCTGGAGTACAGGTTGAGGCATGGACTATTAAATGGCTTGGTCGCCATGCATATCTGGGAGAATGTATTCCCGTTATTTATAACTAATATTAGAGACTCATAATTGTGTGAAAGGTGGTATTCAATAATAATTGCCATATTTATTTACAAATATCTTTTTTAGCCCCCTTTTCTTGGTAATATTGTAAGTCATTTTATCAACCATATTTGCAAAATTCTTGTAACTTACATTATAAGTCCCCTTCTTTTCAGCTAGTTTTGCTAATTTATTGTAAATTGTATTAAACTCTGCATTTAGCCCTACATTACTTGCCTGCATTCTATTTTTACGAGTAGGATACTCCTTTTTAATGCGACTTATAAGTGACATTTTTGTGTTAGTATTTAGTTTAGGACTTTTTTGCATTATAGCAAAAAACGCCTCTTGAACCGCATCGCTATTATTATAATTTAGATTATCAGGTAATTGTGAAGATAGTTTTGCATATAGACTTGCTATATTAGCATTTTTACGTGTATTAGTTGAGAGCCTAAGACCGGAAGGCCGCTCATTGCGTGGTGCTTCACTTATAGGTTTCATTCCAGATATTGGCATTAATGCTACAGGACGTCGAAGCTCTTCAGGACGACTATTTATGCTATAGGTATAGCTGTTTGGTGTAACTAACTTTTGAACTTCAGGCGACCAAGAGAGACTACCCCTTGAGCGTGTTGATGATCTACTAGAATTTGAACTATATGAAGGTGTTCCTGAATATCCACTGTAAAATGAAGATCTTGATGGCAATGAAGCAGTATTATTATTTAATCCAGTAAATAGATTTGTAGTAGTAGAGCTGGGAGTTGTTGGTACAGAATACACCGTACTATTTCTCCTAGTTGCATTTACAGGTTTCTTTTGTTTTGACGCAGAGGCGGTTGTCGGTCTAAATAAACGACTAAAGCCCATCTCATTCTTTCTACCAGGTCTTCCAAAACTCACTGAGGAGGAACCTGATGAAGTAGACATATCTATTAATGTTTTATAAAATATAAACAAATATTTATGTATTTAGTTGCGATGATATTGACGTATTCTACGTGTTCCGTAACTTTTAAAGGGTTCTGGTTCATTTTTTATTAAATTCATAAATTTTGCTCTAATATTTGCATTTGTATTATTATTATTTATTTGCAGTTTATTATAATAATTTCCAAACACTGCAGCAGAAATACTATTATTATTTCGTTGTTGCATAAGCCCCTTAACTATATTAATATTTTGAGGTGTATACTCTGCTAATGCAGCTACTGTTTCAGGATCCATACTGTTTTTAGCTCGTGCTAATATTGCTGGTACATTCAAATTCTTAAAATTGCCAAAATTGTTTGCCGCCTGCAAATTGTGCATATAACGTTGCAGCTTTGTTAAATGATTAACCCGTTTCTTATGTAATCCTATTCTCCTATTAATCTCCTCTTGTGGCATCTTTTGATTGGCAAAAAACTTTCTAGCATTCTTTGTATGCTTTGTCTCACCCTTAATTGTTTGTCCTTTTGAAGAAATCAGGTTAGAAAATGGCAAGCGTTCATTATAATATAATGCAATACCTTCATTTATATTACGATTATTAGTTGTATTAAATAAATTAGAAAAATTAGGTATTGCATATTCACGAATATTATTATTATCGCTAAAATGTATCTCCCTCTCCTGGCGAGTCTTACGAGTATTATTGCGCTTCATCATCTAATAGTACCTAAGAAAATCCCGACCCTTTATTAGAGTATGTCATCCTTTCCAAAACGCTTTAATGAGATTGATGTCATTAAGCTGAGTGACATCAGTATTAGAAATGCAGCAAATCAGGTACCTTCTACAGGTACAATTCTAGCCGTAAGCTCAGGCAAATCTTATATGTTCCCTGTAACTTATGCACTTAATACTATCCCATATTTGTCAGATCTGAGTCATACAATTAGCTCTGTTAGCACAACTACGGGTCAAAATACATCTTCAATAAATGTGCTTAGCTCAGTTATTGCATCGTTCCCACCAGGACCAACAGGTCACACCGGCCCTACCGGGCCAACTGGTTCGACCGGCCACACTGGACCCATAGGTCAACAGACACTTAAAATTCTGGCAGCTGGTGTTGGAGCATCTACAGCAGATATTTACGCAAGTTATAATGGAATTGATTATGTGCCGGCTACAACAACCAATATTTTTGGCGGAATTACAAGTGCAATATGGTCAATTGGATATAATGGTGCCATGTTCTTCATAGGTGGTCTCGGAACAACAACAAATATGGCCTACAGTTATGATGGTTATGCATGGGTTACTTTACCCAACACAATAATAAACGCATCTCCCGCCGTCTCTACAGCAACTGTGTACGCAGTAACCTGGACAGGATCTCGCTGGGTTGCAGTCGGCGGTGGCATATCTGGTACAGGTAAGCGCATTGCTTACAGCACCGATGCAATTAATTGGACATCTATTAATACAGGACCAACCACCTCATATACAGGTATTGATGTTGACCTTAGAACAGTTGCCTCAAATGGAACAGGAACAGTCGTTGCAGGCATGGTTAAGGTTGCAGCAGTAGATTGTATTATTTATAGTACTGATGACGGCATCACATGGTCTACTGCAACAACTTCTGCAAACATGAACGCTTGCTATAAAATTCTCTATAAAAACGGTGCTTGGACCGCCTTCGGAGCAAATAGCGGAGTGCCGGCTATTATGACAAGTTCTAATGGTATTACTTGGACAAATGTTGCATATACAGGTTCATTTGATTGGACACATATCACCTCAGCTGATTACAACGATAGTAGATATGTTATTGGAGGTGCGGGTGGTGCACATGCTAATGGTCTATTGGCATATTCAACCGATTTGGTCAACTGGACTTTTGCCGATACATCAAACTCTATTTTTAGCACAGCCGTCTATTCAATTGCATGGAATGCTGCTGCATTTGTCGCAGCTGGTGCAGGCACTAATAGTGTTGCATACAGTTACGATGGCATAACATGGTATGGACTGGGAACATCAAATCTAAGCTCAGGTTATGCTATTCTTGCACCCAATTTAACATACATGGTTAAAACTGGGGATGTTGGAGCCACTGGAGCAACCGGGCAAACAGGACCAACAGGGCCGACAGGTGCTACAGGGCCAACAGGAGCAACTGGTGCAACTGGGCCGACAGGTGCAACTGGCCTATATGCACCAAATTCAATTGTAACTTATATTGGAGGAGAAGGAGGAAGCAATGACGTTTTCTATACATTAAATTCCATAAATTATGAAGCTCCAATAAATACTGATATTTTTGGCTCTAATTCTACAGTCTGGTCATTGGCAACAAATGGCCTACAATGGATTGCAGGAGGATACGGATCAAATGCGGGTACAAGAATTGTTATTGGTTATAGCTCAAACGGTCTATCTTGGACCACAGCTGCCTCAAGTTCAGTAATTACAGATTTTGTAACTGCCACAACCTATCTTAATGGTATTTGGTATGCTGGTGGTGGTGTGTTCCCAACTGGTTCAGGTAGCATTGATAGGAAATTAGCATCAAGCTCAAATGGAACATCATGGACAAGCATTAACGGTCCTGTATCCAATTTTGGAACTGGTGCTCAAATTAGAGGACTCGCAAACAATAATAGAGATACTATTGTTGGTGCACTAGCTTTTAATACATCAGGATACGCAATTATATATAGTACAAATAATGGTAGTACCTGGTCTATTGCCTCTACACCTATAAGTGATTTATATGCTGTTATTTGGGATGAGCAAAATAGTAGATTTATTGCAGCCGGTGGCACTGGGCCAATTATATTAACTAGCCCTAATGGTATAACATGGACATCTATTACAATTAGCACTTCACCATCAATTAATAGAGTATTTGGTATTGCAACAAATGGAACCAGATATGTAATTGTTGGAGATGGTGGAGCTAGCAAAAAAATAGCCTATAGTTCAGACCTTGTTAATTGGACAGATACCCCATCAACGGGCTTTACGACCTCTGGTCGTGCAGTTACATGGAATGGGACAGCATTTGTAGCTGCTGGAATCGGTGGTACTACAACTTTATACAGCTTTGATGGAATCAATTGGACAACTGTAACAGGGACCATGAATACCTCAGGTTATGCAGCCGCATCTAGACCATTAATAAGGGGATTCATTGGTGCTACTGGTGCTACAGGTCCTACAGGAGCAACAGGGTCCACTGGTGCTACTGGGGCTACTGGACCTACTGGTGCGACAGGTGCGACAGGACCAGGAGCATTACAAACCTCAATGTTGTTTGCAATAAATACCACAGACCAGACAGGAATTACAACCAATGCAGCCGTTTCATTTCCTACCACAAGTTACTCTCTTGGCAGTGATATTACAAAAACAAGTAATACACAAGTTACTCTAGCTGCTAACGGTAGTTATGTACTCACAGGAAATATCAATAGATTTACATCAAGTTCAACATGGGGTGTTTTCCAATGGTATGATGTCACCAATAGTGCATATGTTGGTGTTGCTGGATTTAGTGAAGTTGTAACAAGTCCTTTTGGAGTAGGTTCATCGCCTGTTGCAATTGCCTATGTCACACCTACAACTTCAACTACATATGAACTCAGACAGACATCGCCTAATACAATAACAGTTAATGGTCCGTATGCATCATTCAATGTTATGAAAATTTCAGGGTTCACTGCTGCACTTAATGGATCTACTGGCGCAACCGGTCAAACCGGCGCTACAGGTAATACAGGAGCAACTGGCGCAACAGGAGCAACTGGTCCTACAGGCGCAACTGGTGCAACAGGCCCAACAGGAGCAACAGGGACAATTGGGATAACAGGAACACTTAATGGTGATTATATAAAATGGAGTACTGCAACCACAAATTGGGCTACAGGTACAAGCAATGTTAACATTGGTTCTTATGCTGGTAATGTTGCTCAAGGCAATTATGGGGTTGCAGTTGGTTATGCTGCAGGGTCTAATAGTCAAGGGGCAAATAGTGTTGCAATAGGCTACAATGCTGGGCTTAGTGCACAAGGCACAAATTCTGTTGGAATTGGATTCCAGGCTGGAGGACAGGGTCAGGGTAACTCAGCTGTTGCTATTGGTATTAATACTGGTTATAACAGTCAAGGAGTTAATGCAGTTGCTATAGGTGAACGTGCAGGCAATCAATTCCAAGGCACACATGGTGTTGGTATCGGATATGGTGCTGGTTCAAATACGCAAGGTGCATATGCTATTGCAATTGGATATCTTGCGGGGCAATCAAATCAGTCCACTAATAGTATTGTACTCAATGCATCTGGAGGAACACAAAATACAATTAGTTCTAGTTCCCTATATGTAAATCCTGTAAGAAACGCAGGCAACCCTTATGGGTTATATTATGACCCAACAAATAAAGAGATTACATATTCTGCTCAAAGCTCAGATGTAACCTCAACAATTATAGGTGCAACAGGCACCGTTGCACATAACTTTAACGTTGGCAATGTATGGTATCACTCATCAATAGTAGCAAATTTCACTGCAAATATCACTAACCTACCTACAACTGATAATCGCTCGTATGTAATTGTTCTTAATTTAGAGCAGGGTTCTTCCCCTTATTATGCAAATGTTTTACAAATAGGTGGATCAGCAACAACAATTAATTGGCTAAGTGGAACTACACCAACACCAGCTGCTAATAAGTTTGAGATAGAGAGCTTAACAATATACCGTCTTGGTGGAAGTTGGAAAGCGATAGGTCAATACGCCTCATTTGGTTAAACAGTATTTTATAAAACTAAATACTATTAGATTTATGTCCAATACTATTTATTTTCCAATTACAGCAAATCTATCCACTGTTTATGTCAATCAGGGATTTAATTTGCATATTAAGAACACCACGCCTGGTGGGGCAACAGGTGGGGCCTTAATTGTTGACGGTGGACTAGGAATTTCCGGTGACGTCCATGTAAGTGGCAACGTATATACAACAGGTGGAGCATTAGGTGCTACAGGCCCTACTGGTGCTACAGGCCCTACAGGTGTAACAGGTGCAACCGGTGCAACTGGCGCCAATGGCACTACTGGCACTAATGGTGCAACAGGTGCAACGGGTCCTACAGGTCCTACAGGTGCTACTGGTGCAGCCGGTGCAACGGGTGCCACAGGTCCAGCTGTAACACTTGCACCAGTAAACTACAGCCAAAATGTAAGTGGCCAAGTTATTATTGGACCAACTGGTGCAGCTCTACCCCTAACTGTTCTATCAACAACAATTACAACAACAGGCGGCCCCGTGCAGGTGATGGTAACTGGCGATGTTAATAATGCATCTGGAGCATTTAACTGTCGTATGCAATTATATCGTGATTCAACAGCAATAGGTAAAGCTGTTTGGGCTGAATCAAGCGGAGCAAATGAAAATCAGGTGTATGCAATACAAGTTGTTGATAATCCATCGGCAGGAACATATACATATAGCATGAAATTAGTGTCAGCTGCAAGTCTTGCTACACAAGCTTATCAATTTGGTGAAGCGGATGGCCCAGTTTTAACAGCCGTTGAACTCCAAAATGTAAGAGGCACTACCGGTGCAACAGGTGCCACGGGCGCAACAGGTGCTACGGGCCCCACATTCTCAGTGAGTAACGCTGGTGCAAACCGTCTCCTAGTCTCTAATGGTAGTAGTACAGGTGCCACCGCACAAAGTGGGCTAACATTTGATGGTACAACATTAACAAATACTGGCGATATGTATATTGGCACTGGTATTGGATTTGAAGGCGGCGAAATACGTTTTGCAGTACCACAATCTAATACAAGTTTACAAACTGCGATTGCAATTGATATTTATCAAGATAAACTTCGTATTTTTGAAACAGGTGGGTCAAGCAGAGGCGGATACATAAATATCAGCACATTGCAAGCAGGTGTTGCCACTAATCTCTTTGGCATTCCCTCATGGTTTAGTGCTGGTACCATTCAAACTGTTGGCTGGGGCGCAACAACCACTGCCCCTAGTCCTGGCACAGCTGCACGTAATAATATGAGCTATAGACGATTAGGCGAAAAAGAGTGGGAGATATCTATGGTTTTCCAATATACAAGTGGTGGAACTGCAGGTTCAGGTGACTATCTCTTCACACTGCCTGGAGGTCTGCAATTTGACACCACTGTGCCAATTCAAACAGCATATACAAGTAATGTTGCCACAAATACATGGGCATTGGCTGGTTATATTATACCAAGGGCAAGTGGCTTAATCAATAACGGTACTGTTGGTGGACAGGTATACCCAATAGTATATAACAGTACTCAGTTCCGTATTTTAACTACTAGTTATGGTACTGCTGTTCAATGTTGGGGAAGTGGATTTTACGGTTTAGGTGGCATAATAGAAATGACATTCAAATTCACCTCTGCATAAATCTTTTAAAACAATACTATTAGAAACATGTCTAATTCTGTTTATTTTCCGATTACGGCAAACCTATCTACGGTTGTCATTAATTCTGGGTTCAATCTTCATATTAAGAATACTACACCCTCATTGGGTGCAACTGGTGGTGCACTTATTCTTGATGGTGGCTTGGGCATTTCCGGTGATATTCGTGTTAGCGGTAATGTCTACACATCTGGTGGTGCATTAGGTGCTACCGGTGCTACAGGACCAACTGGTCCTACTGGTCCTACTGGTAACACTGGTAACACTGGTAACACTGGTAATACTGGCGCAACCGGTAACACTGGTCCCACTGGCGCAACTGGTAACACTGGCCCCACTGGTGCTACTGGTAATACCGGTCCCACAGGCGCAACCGGTAACACTGGTAACACTGGTAATACGGGAGCAACTGGAACCACAGGAGCAACGGGTCCAACAGGTTCTACAGGTGCAACGGGTACATTAACCGCACCAACACTGGGGGCAACAGGCTCAATGATGACTTATAACCCGCTTAACACTACATTTGGTTACAACACCACGCTAACATTTAGTACAACCTCAACAGTTGTTGTTTCAGGTGACTTAGTTCCAAATGTATCACACGCATACACACTCGGCTCAGTAAACAATGTCTGGGGACCTGCATATTTCAGTCAAACCGGTGAACGGTTCTCAACAATTACAGCCGCCACTGGAACAATTAACCATAGTTGGACCGACACTGCAGTCTGGTATCATTCATCTATCAGTAATAATTTTACAGCAAATATTACCAATCTACCAACGGTTAATAATCGCTCTTACGTTGTTGTTCTTAATTTAGTACAGGGAGGTACACCCTATTACGCCAGTGCCCTACAGGTCAACAGCTCAGCTACCACAATTAACTGGGTGAGTGGTACAACACCAACCCCTGCAGCTAATAAGCGTGAAATTGAGAGCTTTACACTATTCTATCATGGTTCTACCTGGTATGCACTTGGACAATACACCTCATTCGGTTAATGTTCCTTCATACACGGACATTTATTACCCATTTTCCTACAAGCGCATGTCTCAGGTGTACACATACATTTTCCATCAAAGCCTTTACAAGCGCATTTTAATTTCTTCAAAGGATTATATCCATAGTTCTTCTCCATCCCTAAATGTAGAAGTCCATGGACCCCTACTAATATAGCAATTAAGACACCTAACTGTATTAATTGTTGAGGCTGTAATTGCCGTAATTGTTTATAATTCATAAAAATATATACCAATACTGCTCCAATTGATATTCCAGTAACTGCTAGTGCATATCCAGAAGGTACAGATAATACAGAAAATGACATCTCTCTATTATCAATTTATATCAAGTTGGAATATTAAACACCACCAGTTGATGCAGGAGCACCCTGACAGGTTGTTAATGTACCAGTGCATGTTGTATTACACCCAGCCTTAATTACACATCCATCACGGTAGACAGCACCTGCACCAAGACGTGTGTCAATCTTAACATCGTTGATGGGAGGAGGACCCTGCTCAGGGAGAATAGAGGTACCAGCAGTTACAGCAGCAGCATTAGCAGTCTTAAATGCATACAGTGCACGGGCCTTGCGGTAACGAGTTACATCTGAGGAATCATAATTAGCTACGCTCATTCTTTCTTCTAGTTATAGATAAAAAATCCAGAAATACCGATTAAGTAAATCCAACAACATTTGGTGCACATGGGAAACGAGGCTGTGTCAATGGTAAATTATTAGCTACAGGAGCCGGGGGACAAGGGGTAGGGAAAAAGCGCTGATACTTCAAAAAGCGGGCATCTGGATTAGTCGCATAATCAACATACAGAATCTCATCTTGTAGACGCCGTATACGCTGAGACTCTGTCATGCCACCAGCAGATATCATTCCACTTAATGGTGTTGGTCCACATGCATCAGCAGCAGCCTTAATAGACTGTATATATGAACCCTCGGTTTGAACTGTTGCTGTTGCACTAACTGCATCTGGTTTACAACAGCTTGTGCCAACTGTTACCGGTGGAACAAAACAACATCCACCAGCACTGGAGGCTGCAACTAAATTGCTAATACGCCCCGATTCACTATTACCATATCCAGCAGCTGTTGAGTTACCATATGCAACACGCTGCTGTGCCTGTAATTTCATAATTGCATCATTAATAGTACATGCCCTAATTGTCTGTTGGAGTTGGGCAAGGCGCCCGGACTCTGTATAGCTCATCTACTCTCTGCGTATTTAATTGTCTTTAATAGTTAGATAATGTCATCTAGCGCTCCTACAAATACTAATAAAAATGCAATTTGGAGACAAAAATGGTATCCTGGAGTTTCAAATATTAATCTTACACGGAGACGTAAACAAAAACAGTATAATGTTCTTGGTGCTGGTACATTCTTAAGACTTCAGAAATCTCAGCGAAAGACTCTCATTACAACTTTACGAGAGACACCAGAACATCTTCCAATGGATTTAGAATTACTACCATTACAGCACCTATCTAGAAATGAAAAGAGAGCCCTAATAGATTATTTATGGTCAAATAGAGATATAATTCTTAGTAATTCGGCATATCAAGGTGGGAAAAGAACACGTCGTAGGCGCTCTGCTAAACATTAAATACTATAATTGTTAATACATATTATTAAATGTAATAATATAAATCATTATATTTAATAATTATTAGACGTAATTTAATTTAACGACGGGAGTTACGACGGTTTTTACGGGAGTTACGACGGTTCTTGCGGTTCTTGCGGATGGCCATTGTGTTGTTACGACGGTTCTTGTGCATAGCCATCGTGTTGTTACGACGATGAGAGCGGCGACGGTGGGTACGACGACGACGACCGCCCATCATTTCGGGCTTTGAAGCAGAGTCAGATGCAGAATCAACAGGAGCAGCAGAGTCAGCCATTTCTATATTATTAACGCAGATTTTTATTGAGGGGGTGCCAAAAATTGATAGTCCAGACATTCTATGTTTTAAAGTAAACAAGCCATGTCAGACGCCG
>JACCDO010591575.1_pt1 | contig 19215 bp, 19 predicted proteins | sample 7446101 | NCBI WGS metagenome assembly JACCDO01 (sample SAMN15323440, study PRJNA562643) | freshwater metagenome | isolation source: river surface water | place: USA:Blue River Watershed | collected 2017-08-16 | reverse complement strand
CCAAACCTTGATCTTGCTGCGCAACGATTTCTTTTAAGCTCAAAGTTCCCGTCATCATGACCAAAGCAATCAAAGCCAAGCCCATAGCGACTTCGTATGAAATCATTTGAGAAGAGGCGCGCAATGCACCCAACAAGGAATACTTGTTATTGGAAGCCCAACCTCCGATCATCACGCCATAGACGCCAATGGAAACCACACCCAATAGGTAGAGTAGTCCAATGTTGATGTCCGTCACCTGCATGGGGAATATCGTTCCTCCCGTTTCCCATCCAGCTCCCCATGGAATCACGACTCCAGTCATGCAAGCGCACAACATGAAGAAGCAAGGGCCAAGGATAAACAACCAACGGTTGGAGTGGGTGGGGATCATTTCCTCCTTGAAAATCATTTTGATTCCATCTGCGATTGGTTGGAGCAATCCCAAAGGACCTGCACGGTTAGGACCTACACGGTCTTGCAACCAGGCAGCCAATTTTCTTTCGCCCCAAGTCATATAAGCAGCCGCACCCAAAGAGACCGCAAATACGATGACGCATAAAATTATCTTATAAATCAACATGCTATCTGTCATGGCTTATTTGCTTTCGTTATTGGGATCCAAAGCACCATGCCCAAGGGTAACCTTTTCGCCATGTGGCAAGGCATCTTTCTGACGATCGATGCTGGCTTTTAATGCTTTTAGACTATTGTAATGATTGGCGGAGATGACGGATTGTCTGCTGATTTTTGATGGTCCTTCAATGGTCCAATCGGCTGTGGTCTTTTTGTCAAAACGACAGGTATTGCAAATCCATCCTGTTTTGCCGTCGTAGCTTTCTACTTCTCCCCACTGGTCTTTGCGAGCGGTAACACGCAACACTTCGTTGCCTTTGTACCACAACCTTACTTTTCCGCAGCACTTGTCGCAATCGCGGTGCGCATCCACTGGCTTGGTAAACCAAACACGGCTTTGAAAGCGGAAAGTCTTATCAGTCAATGCACCCACTGGACATACGTCAATGACGTTTCCAGAGAAGTCGTTGTCTATTGATTTTTCAATGTAAGTTGAGATCTCAGCTACTTCACCGCGATTCATGACTCCGTGCACGCGGCAGTCGGTCACCTGATCGGCGGTCTTTACACAACGGTAGCACAAAATACAACGGTTCATGTGGAGTTGTATTTTATCACCAATGTCTTTGCGCTCAAATTCGCGGCGAGGGAACTCAAAACGGGTTTCGCTCTTGCCGTGCTCGTAGCCCAAATCTTGCAAATGACATTCGCCGGCTTGGTCACACACTGGACAATCCAATGGGTGATTGGCCAACAAGAATTCCACCACACCTGCACGGGCTTCGTGAATTTCAGGAGAGGTATTGTTTTCCACCACCATGCCGTCCATTACTTGGGTTCGGCAAGAAGCCACCGGCTTGGGCATAGGGCGAGGATCTTTTTCAGAACCTTGGGAAACTTTTACCAAGCAGGTTCTACAATAGCCACCACTGGTTTCTAATTTGGAATAATAACACATGGTTGGTGGTGCTACTTCAGGACCAATCATTCTGGCTGCTTCCAGAATGGTTGTGCCGTTGGGCACCTCAATGGTTACTCCGTCTATCGTTACTTTTGGCATCTTACGATGTTTTAATGATGTTGTCTACTTCTGTTTTTAAAACCGGGAGGTCTCTTTTAATAATCGCCCAAATTAAGGCATAGTCAATGCTGTCATAAGCGTGAGCAATAATATTTCTTAGGCCAATAATTTTTTTAGCATCTTCTATTTTTACAACACCTTCAATAGAGTTGTACTTTCTTAATGCCTCACCAATAATTTCAAATTGTCTTTCTGCAACCCTTTTTATTGCGAAATCAGTTGAAAACATTTCATAGTTTTCAATATCGATTAAGCACGAATCAAGATCTTTGATAGCATCTGAAATATCATGTAGGTATTTTAGGGCAAAAACCGTCATCTTGAAAATATTAGTCTTTTCGTGCGATCAACTTCTTGAATAAAATATGGATTGGATAAACTAGTTGAAGAAACCAAATCAACACTGCGATTAAAAGTGGTTTCTAATTTATCTTTCAAATCGAAATAGTTATCGGCATAATCCAGAATCGGAAATGTTTCAAACTCTACGATAAAATCAATATCACTTTCATCATTGAATTGACTTTCATTTAGAGCACTGCCAAAAAGCCACATGGATTTAACATGATGCGACTCGCAGCACTGTATCAAATGGTTGATATTTCTTTCAATCAATTCCATTCAAATTAGTAGGCAGGTTCTGGTAAGTGATTCAATCGGTAGTAATGTTTGACATCCTTGATGGAATGTCCTTGCTTGACATACTCCTCAAACTCGTTTCTGAAATGTCTGATGGCGCTGGCAACAGGCCAAGCTGCGGCATCTCCGAGTGGACAAATGGTCTTTCCTTCGATCTTGCTTTGGATATCCCACAACAAATCCACATCGGCCAATGTACCGTGTCCATGTAAAATCTTGTGCAAGATTTTCTCCATCCACCCTGTACCTTCTCGGCAAGGCGAACATTGTCCACAACTTTCATGGTGATAGAAGCGAGAGAATGTCCAAAGATTCTTCACTATGCTGCTCTCTTCATCCATCGCAATGAACCCGCCTGAACCCAACATGGTACCGGTAGCAAATCCGCCATCGGCTAGACCTTCATATGACATCAAGCGGGGTTCGCCTGCAGCTGTTTTCAAGATCAAATGAGCAGGGAGAATAGGAACGGATGAACCTCCAGCCACAACAGCTTTCAATTGTTTGCCGTTCTTAATTCCTCCGCAATATTCTTCTGAATAAATAAATTCTTCAACAGGCAATCCCAATTCAATTTCATAAACCCCAGGCTTATTCAAATGCCCTGAGGCGGAGATCAATTTGGTTCCAGTTGATTTTCCAATTCCTATTTGCGCATAAGCCGCTCCTCCGTCTTTAACGATGGGAACGACAGCTGCAATGGTTTCTACGTTATTCACCACAGTGGGACATCCATACAATCCTGCGATAGCAGGGAAGGGTGGTTTGATGCGGGGATTGCCGCGCTTTCCCTCCAAAGATTCCAACAAAGCGGTTTCTTCACCACAGATATAAGCACCGGCACCAATTTGAACATATAAGTCCAAATCATATCCGCTGCCCATGATGTTCTTTCCTAACAATCCCGCTTCGTATGCTTCTGCAATCGCATTTTCCAAAATACGCGCAACATAAAAATATTCTCCGCGGATATAGATGTATGAAGTATTGGCACCCAAAGCAAAACTGGAAACAATCATTCCTTCAATCAAGATGTGAGGAATCTTTTCCATGAGGTATCTGTCCTTGAAAGTACCGGGTTCTGATTCGTCGGCATTGCAAACCAAGTAACGTGGAACGCCTTCTGGCTTGGCCAAAAAGCTCCATTTCATACCCGTTGGGAAACCGGCTCCACCACGACCACGCAATCCTGAAGTTTTTACCTCTTCTAGTATTTGCTCGGGTGTCATAGAAGTCAACGCCTTTTTCAAGGTTTCGTATCCTCCTTTTTGGCGATAAACATTCAAGGATTCAATTCCAGGAACGTCAATGTGTTCAAGTAATAGTTTCTTTCCCATATCAGTCCATGCTTACTTTTTGATCCTTGATGTAGGTTCTTCTTTCGCCATCTTTTCTCAAGTTGTCCAAAAGATTGTCCACTTTCTCCAAGGTCAGGTTTTCATAGAAATCAGCGCCACATTGCAACATCGGCGCTGTACCACATGATCCCAAACATTCGACAGTTTTTAAAGTGAATTGACCATCTTTGGTGGTCTCGCCATCCTTGATGCCCAATTTTTTCTCAATGTGGTTGACGATGTCTTCTGATCCCATCAACCAACATGAGCTGGTGCGGCAGACCTCCAAAAGGCATTTGCCCACCGGCTTCAAATTGTACATGGAGTAGAAGCTGGCCACTTCATATACCTCAATGGGTGTAATGTTCAACACTTGCGCCACATAGTCCATGGCTTCGGCACTCAACCATCCATCAAATTCAGCTTGCGCCAAATGCAAGACGGGCAGCAAGGCTGATTTTTGTTTTCCTTCTGGATAACGACCCATCATCTTTTGAACAACGGCCATAGTCTCGGGTGAAAATTCGTATTTCTTTTCCATGTTTATGCGTCTAATTCTCCGGCGATAACGTTCATGCTACTCATGGTGAGGATGGCGTCGGACAACATTCCTCCCTCGATCATTTCTGGATAGGCTTGATAATAGATGTAGCAAGGTCTTCTGAAATGCAATCGGAATGGGGTTCTTCCTCCATCACTGATCAGGTAATATCCCAATTCGCCATTGCCTCCCTCTACTGCGTGATACACTTCTCCTTTGGGAACATCGGTTTCTCCCATCACAATTTTGAAGTGATAAATCAATGCCTCCATTTTGGAATATACATCCTGTTTTTCTGGAAGATAAAACTCAGGCACATCCGCATGGAATTCGCCTTTTGGCATTTTTTCCATGGCCTGTTGGATGATGCTTAAGCTTTCCCACATTTCCTGCATGCGCACCATGTAACGGTCAAATGTATCTCCTTGTGTTCCCACTGGAATTTTGAAATCAAAATCTTGATAAGAAGAATAGGGGTTCATGACACGTACATCATAATCCACTCCAGCTGCTCTCAAATTGGGTCCTGTAAATCCATACTCCAAAGCTCTTTCGGCACTGATGGGCCCGCAGTTTACGGTGCGGTCCATGAAGATTCTGTTGCGGGTGACCAACTTATCAAACTCGGTCAACATTTTAGGAAATTCGTCGATGAATGCCTGGATTTTCTTCCAAGCAATTTCTGGAAAATCTCTTTCCATTCCGCCGATGCGTCCAATGTTCGTGGTGAGACGTGCTCCGCAAATGGCTTCGTAAATCTCGTAAATTTTTTCTCTGGCTTGGAACAAATACAAGAAGCCGGTCATGGCTCCTGTATCTACCGCAATGACCGTGTCGCAAACAATGTGGTCGGCAATGCGAGCCAGTTCCATGATGATCACACGCATGTAGGCTGCACGTTTTGGAACTTCACAGTTGATGAGTTTCTCAACAGTCATGTGCCATCCCATATTGTTGATGGGGGAGGAACAATAGTTCAAACGATCTGTAATCGGAGTGATTTGGTTGTAAGGTCTGTGCTCAGCCAATTTCTCAAACGCACGGTGGATGTATCCGATGGTAGGCACTGCCTTCACAATGATTTCTCCATCCATGGTCAATACATTTTGAAAGATACCGTGTGTCGCCGGATGCGTAGGACCTAAATTGAGCGTGGTATAATCCTTCTCAATGTTGTTTTGAACGTCAACGTTGTTGCTCATGATTATCTTCCAAAGTATTTGTCTTCTTTATCGTCTCTTCCTGCATCTTCCAATGCATATTCTTTTCTCAAGGGATGGTAATTCATCTCATCCATGTTGAGTATTCTTCTCAAATCAGGATGCCCTGTGAATTTGAAGCCATAAAAGTCAAACGCTTCGCGTTCCATCCAATTGGCTGCTGGCCAAATTTGGGTAACCGTAGGTACATCCATTTGGCTTTTGGACATGAACACTTTAAAGCGAATGCGCTGATTTTGAACCATGTTGTGCAATTGGTACATCAAGGCAAATTCTTGATCTCCTTGTTCAGGGAAATGAATCCCGCACATGGTGGTCAAGAAATTGAATCCCTTTTCTTTTTTCAAGTAGGTTAATACAGCTATCAATTGATTTTTTTGCAAATGAAAAACGGGAAAATCCCTTTCATCGCCTGAGGAGATTACTGCGCCAGGGAAGTGTTCTTCCAAAGCTTGCAATAATTGGTCGTGTAATTCACTCATGATTTTTATTCCAATCCGTACGCAGCCAATTTGGCTTTGTATTCAGGGGTTTGTCTTCTTTTTAATCCTTCACTCTTGGCCAACTCTTGTATTTTCAAAATGCCATCCAAAACTTGTTCTGGTCGGGGAGGGCAGCCTGGTATATAAACATCCACAGGGATTACACGGTCAATGCCTTGCAATACACTGTAGGTGTCAAAAATTCCACCGGATGATGCACAAGCTCCCATGCTCAAAACCCATTTGGGCTCAGCCATTTGCTCGTACACTTGTCTAAGAACGGGGGCCATTTTTTTCGATATGGTTCCCATCACCATCAACAAATCGGCTTGTCTTGGAGAGAAGCTCAAACGCTCTGATCCAAATCGGGCCAAATCGTAGGTAGAGGCCATGGTAGCCATGAACTCAATGCCACAACAAGAAGTAGCGAAAGGCAAGGGCCATAGTGAATTGGCGCGAGCCAATCCAACCGCTTTGTCCAAAGAGGTGGCGAAAAAACCAGAACCTTCATGCCCTTCAGGCTTGTGGTCTGGATGAATGTCTACACTGGTTTGCATTTGTCAATATTGTATTAAAAATCAATCCCAATTCAAGGCTCCTTTGCGAATGATGTAGGCCAAACCGACAATCATCAATCCCATAAAGGTGAACATCTCCCACAATCCAAACACACCCAATTCAGTAAAGTTCACGGCCCAAGGATACATGAAGATGACCTCAACGTCAAACAGGACGAAAAGAATCGCGACCAAAAAATACTTGATGGAGAAAGGCGTTCTTGCATTGCCCTTGGATTCTATGCCACATTCAAAGGCCTCTTCCTTGATTTTTACGTGGCGTTTTGGACCTAGTGTATGGGTAAGAACCATAGTTGTTATAACAAATCCAAGAGCAATCAAAGCCATGATTACGATTGGAAAGTAGTCCCATAAGTGCGATGTAGCTGTCATTTTCCTTGCGTTTAGCGCGTCAAATTTAACCAATGCACAAGTAACAAAAGTCACAAATTGATTTTTTTTTTGAGGGATATGAACACGATTTCAACCTATGACTTTTTCAAACTTTGATTTGTACTGAAATGAAGTACTTTAGCCCCATGCGCTACTTTTTGCTGTTGGTGGTGATTTGGTTTTACGGCATGGGGATTTCAGACCTGGCCAATGATCCTCCGCATGGGATTCATTTCATTCGTCAGACCGATGGCATCGCTTTTATCCACCATTACCTCAAATCAGATGACGGTTTTTTATCTCCAGGAACTTTGAATCTTCAATCTTCAGGGGGAAAGGCGGCTTGTGAGTTCCCTCTGTTATATTGGCTTTCAGCCAAGGGCGTCGATTGGTTAGGGCAGGATACCGCTATACTGCGTTTGTTGCATGGCTGCTTTGCCATCCTTGGTTTGTGGTCTTTGTTCGGGCTCAGTGGTTTTTTTATTTCGTCCTTGTTTTTGAGATTGACGCTGGTCGTAACGACAATGACCTGCACAGTGTTCAATTTTTATGCTTTTAATTTTCTTCCCGATATCGCCGCATGCGGGATGACCCTATTGGGCTATTATGCTTGGTTGCATTTTTTTCATAGACGAGATCATTGGATGTTGTTTCTTGGAACTTTGGCCTTCTCTCTGTCGGGTTTGTTAAAAATCACTTTTCTGATTCATCCTGCGGCGCTTTTGCTCGCTTTTTCTGTATTGCATTTTCGCTGGACTTTTCGACGATTCTTTTGGATGGCCCTTGTGATGCTCACCTTGGTCCTCGGGTGGTGGGCTTTTGTTGTATATTACAATAAAATAAATGGTGATGCTTATTTCACCACCGCTTCCAAGTCTTTTTGGGATGCAACGGCTGATCAGCGTTATCGCGTGTTTTTGGCCATTACCAAACATTGGCGCAACAGCTATTTCCCCAAGTATACCTGGTATGGTTTGGGCGCCATGATTTTGGTGGTCATATACGCATGGAAAAGCGTTTCCAAATCCCTGCGGTTGTGGTGGTTGTTTCTATTGATTTTTGGTGGGACCTACGCCTTGTTTTTTTGGCAGCAATTGGAACACCACGACTATTATTTTTTGAATGTGCTCCCTTGGTTTCTTTTGGTATGGATACTCTTTTTCCAAGCCCTTGAAAAGGTCAGTTGGAAGCCTTGGCTCCGTTATTCCATGTTGTTGCTATTGTGTGCCTTTACCCTTTCATCTTGCGTTAAAGCCATGGACAAATTTCAATTCAGAATGAGTGAAGTAACAGAGGAAGAGCGCCCCATTGCACGACTCAACCAACTCATGCATCGCAATAGCGGGATATTTGAGGGCATCCAATCTGAAAAGGTTTGGGTCATTGGAGATAAAACCAAAAACGGATCTTTGACGCTCATCAATTCCTTTGGTTATTCCCAACCAGAACATTTCAATGCAGCTTTCTTAGAGTTTTTAATCCCTCTGGAAGTGACCAAGGTTATCGTGTTGGAGAATAATGAGGATGCCATTCGTCAACTCTGTTCAGCTGGTTGGAAAATCGCGGCAACAGATTCCTTGAATCAAACCATGCTTTTCACCCAACGCTGAAGATGGCGGGTTTTGAATCGAACATAATGAATCTTTTTGCCTTCTTCTAACCAACGACTTTCATAATAAGTTCTTATGGCCAGAATACTTCGCCACTTTGCATCCAACCTTTTGATGTAATGGCCATAAACATCATTCGAGTGGCTTTGAATAATGAAAGGGGTATTGTCCAACTCTTCCATGGCGCTCTCATACATCATGTGGTTGTCGTGTTTGATGTGGATGATACCATTTTCTTTGAGGAAGGAGGCATATTTTTTCCAAAAAAAGACTGAGGTAATTCTCTTTAGGCCGATGTCATCTTTTGGCTGCGGATCTGAAAAGGTGAGCCATATTTCGTCCACCTCGTTGGTGTCAAAAAAGGCTTCGATGAATTCGATTCTGGTTCTGAGAAAGGCAACATTCTTTAAGCCCTTTGCCTTGGCAATGCGGGCTCCGTGATTGAATCGATGACCTTTCACGTCTATGCCCAGGTAATTGATGTCGGGATTGGCCTCTGCCAACTGCACCGTATATTCTCCTTTGCCGCAGCCCAATTCAATCACCAAGGGATGATTGTTCTTGAAAAATTTGCTGCGCCATTCTCCTTTCATGAAAGTCTTCCCCTCCTTGATGATGGGAAGAAGATTGGGTTCGAATACATGATCAAACGTTTTATTTTCCGCCCATCTTTTCAATTTGTCCTTTGCCATCGTGCAAATTTAAGGCGTGAATCAAAATTTTTTATTGATCTTGGTCCACGCAATGAAAAAGATTTTGTTTGTTCCGATGAATTGGGGTTTGGGTCACGCCACACGCTGCGCTGAGCTGATTCATCGTGAAATTCAAAAAGGGAATCAAGTTTTTATTGCAGGAAGCGGTCCATCGGGTGAATGGTTGCGTCAGTATTTTCCGGAGTTAACCTTTATAGAAGGTTGTCCTGGTTATCCTGTAAAATATTCTTCCAGCGGAATTACTTGGGTGAGTTTATTGGTGCAATGGCCTGCATGGGAGTGGACCATTTACAAAGAAAATAATTGGCTTAAAAAGCAACAATCGATTCATCAATTTGATGAGATTATTTCGGATAATCGATTTGGAATTTTTTTATCCAATGTACCATCCATTTTCATCACCCACCAAACCACCCCCATCATGCCCAAATGGTTGAGTAGGGTGTATCAAAAGTTGTTTTGGAAAAGAATGAAGCGCTTTGCGGCCATTTGGATTCCGGATGTTGAGGAGGAGACTATGCGATTGTCAGGGAAATTGAGTCGGGTAGATCATTCGTTTCCTGTGGCTCACATTGGATGGCTCAGTCGTTTCAATATTCAAAGTCTTTCACCTCAGCATTCTTCCTACGAATGGGTAGGTTGGATCAGTGGTCCTGAAATACAACGAACGTTACTCGAACAGGAGTTGATGGATTTGTTTCTCGAATCTGGAAAACGCTGCCTCATTATTTCTGGGCAACCTCATTTGAATCGATCTTTTACCAATGCAAATGTTGATTTGGTTTCGCATTTGGACGATCAGGCCATGTTTTCCGTTCTAGAGTCGGCGGATAAAATTTATATGCGACCAGGTTATTCTTCCCTAATGGATTTGAAAGCCATCAAGACCAATGCGGAGTTGATTTTTTTTGCTACCCCAGGTCAAACAGAGCAGGAGTATTTGGCTAAGCGTTGGTTCGAATTGAATCAGTAACCATTGGTTCTCATCCAATGAAATATCCGATTTAACGCTTCATCCATCACCTCAATGGAGGTTGCACAACTCATGCGGACATGCCCCATTGCTCCAGGCCCAAACCACTGTGGAAGACCGGGAACCAATTTGACCTTGGCCTCTTTTTCCAATCGTTCACAAAGTACACCCGCATCAATATTTGTTGGGATACCGAGCCAAAGGACAAAGGTCGCATGCGGCGCCTGCAATTGAAAAAAGGATTGTTCATTCTGCAAACGGTGAATGGCATGCTTCAAGGTTTTACCAATGGGTTTTCGATAATCAGATCCTGCATGCGTTGATTTTAGTGCGGCGGTTCCCGCTACTTGTGATAGGGTAGAAACCCCATGTGTTGTTCTATGGTATCCTTGAGAATTCATTACCGCTTGTATACCCTCTGCATCAGGTCCTATCAGCGCTCCTAGGCGCAAACCAGCCAACCCAAAACCTTTGGAAAGTCCATAAACCACCCATGCTTTCGGGCATTGGGCCAGCATACTTTCAAAAGGTTTGTCCCATACCAAGTCACTCCAAACCTCATCTGATAGCAATAACAAGTTGTTCTCTGTTACAAATAGTGAAATGGCCTTTAAATCTTCCGATGAATAATGGAAGCCCAAGGGATTGTGGGGATGACAGATGATGACGGCCTTGGTTTTTTCGTTCACGGCCGCTGCCCAGTCTTCGCTTTTCCATTGCGCTTTAGCAGGAATACGAACCACTTTTGCACCGGCTTTTTCAGCGCAATAACCCAATAGAAAATCAACGGGGTCTGGAATCAAGACTTCATCCCCTGGTTGTAAAAAATGATAACACCAGTCTTGAATGGCCGCAGCTGCGCTGTTGGTGGCCAGTATCTGATTGATATGAATTGAAGAGGATTTGGCCACTTTGAAGTGTTCAACCAAAGCGGATCGAAAATGGATTTCTCCTTGAGCGGAGCCATAAGGGAAAAGATTGTTTTCGCTGGCGCGAATGATGGCTTGGCTGATTTCAGGTGAGAAAGGCAAGTCGCCATCAGCGGCTGTCAATGGAATGACGTCCTCTGCTACCTCGGCCCATCGGAGATTAAAGGCATTGGCCTTCAGGAAAGAGTAGGGTATGCTGCTTTTGTAGTTCATGGATTTTGATCAAAAGACAATGGCATATGTTGAATCATGAAATCGGAGGGTTCCGTGGCAAAAAGATGGGCGTATTCCATTCCCTCAAACGCAATTCGCTCGCATTCATCTCTACGATTATTGAAATGAGCCATGGCCACATCACTCTTATTTGAGATGACATCATGCGTTGTTGTAAAGGACAATACATCTTCGATGGCCAGGTTGGTTCCTTGACTCGTGAATGGCAAGACAATATGGGCAGCATCACCCATCAGGACGACATTGTTCACGATGTATTGATCCACGCCCAAAAGTATTCTGCCACGCCACAAATAAGGTGTATGAATGTGATGGAGCAGCAAATTTTGAATCCAAGGGTGCTGAAAAGAAGACAATGTCTCTTTGGTAAACTCAGCCAAATCAGCATTGCGGAATGGTGCTGGATATTTCTTCTTGGACAATTGGACATAATAAATGACCTGACCGGTTTTCAGAGGAAGAAATCCAACAGCAATACCAGGTTCGTCAAAGATAATCTTGATCAAAGAACCCGCGTTTTGTGCGCAAAATGTCTCGTCGTAGTATGAGCCATTGATTTCGTAGGTAGGAGCGTCTATGGTTTCTGCATCAGGAAAAAGATACTTCCTCACCACGGAATGGGTGCCATCACATCCCAATATCCAATCGTATTTTTCCATTGGAAAAGCTTGCCCTCCATAAGTCAATTGTCTTTGCTCGTTGATGCTGACATAATCTTGGTAGTAGGTAACATTGGACTGAATGTTTTTGGACAACGATTGCAAGAAATGTGTTCTGCTGATGCCGAAAACATTGTCCACAGGGGTAATGTTCTTAATCTCTTGGGCATCATTCATGGTGATAACTTGTTTGGCTGGTGTCACCCAATCTTGAATGGCATCCCAATGTCCCATATCCTTTAATCCTTTCACTCCGTTGGGCATCAAAAGAAAACCAAAACCCAAGTTGCCTTGTAAAAAATTTTGATCATAAATATCGATATGGAAATCCCGCTTCTGTAGTTCGAGCGCAGCTAATAATCCCGCAACTCCCCCTCCGATGATGGCAATTTTACTCATGAAACAAGTATACGAATCGAAATGGAAATGGTTACAGTTGTAAAAAAATAATCGTGGGTATTCGGTTCTCGTTTATTTTCGCAATCAAATTCAAATGAAATGGGTGTATTAGTAGGCAAAGATTCTCGCGTCATCGTTCAAGGTTTCACTGGTAGTGAAGGAACTTTCCACGCGCAACAAATGATTGAATACGGAACCAATGTCGTTGGTGGAGTGACGCCAGGCAAAGGCGGATCAACACACTTGGATCGTCCAGTTTTCAATACAGTGGCAGAGGCCGTTGAAAAGGCTGGTGCAGATGTTACCATTATTTTTGTTCCACCCGCTTTTGCCGCAGATGCCATCATGGAGGCAGCTGACGCTGGAATCAAGGTAATTGTAACCATCACAGAAGGTATTCCAGTGGCAGATATGGTAAAGGCCAAGACCTATGCTGTTGCCCGTGGTGCGCGTTTAATTGGTCCCAATTGCCCGGGTGTTATCACCGCCGGTGAAGCCAAAGTAGGCATCATGCCTGGTTTTGTTTTCAAACCCGGAACAGTAGGTATTGTTTCGAAGTCTGGAACTTTAACGTATGAAGCTGCTGACCAAGTTGCAAAGGCTGGCTTGGGTGTTACCACGGCCATAGGAATCGGAGGCGACCCCATTATTGGAACAACTACCTTGGAGGCTGTTCAATTGCTCATGGAAGATCCGCACACCAAGGGAATCATTATGATTGGTGAAATTGGTGGTGAATTGGAGCCCAAGGCTGCAATGTGGATCAAAGAACATGGTACAAAACCGGTGGTTGGTTTCATCGCGGGAGAAACAGCTCCAAAAGGTCGCACAATGGGTCACGCTGGTGCCATTGTCTCTGGTGAACATGAGTCGGCTAGTGCCAAGAAAAAAATCATGCGCGAATGTGGAATCACTGTTGTGGATTCTCCAGCTGATATTGGAAAAGCCATGGCTGAATTGTTGAAATAATGCAAGGACATATAGAATAGAAAAGGGCTGCACATGCAGCCCTTTCTGTTTTAGGTTCCTCGTTAATCAATTCATCAAATTGCAATACAAGTGTCCATCAGAAGTCTTCATAACCTTTAATCCTGCCGAAAAGGCCAGGATGTTTTGAATGGTTTCAGAGGATGGTTGGTGATTGATTTGGGGAACAACAAGCGTAGAATCGGCCATAAGCGTTTTGGTTTATTTTTCAGTAAAACGATATGCGTTAGACATTATTGTGCACCTTTTTTTAAAACACAAAATTGATGGAGGTATTCAAACCAAATCCGCGAAGGTTCCTTTGGTAGCTGAATGGGATCAGATAGTTGACCTTGGTGTCCCATAGAATGTATTTGTTTTTAAACAATTCCAAACCTACCGAAGGCGCCAGGTAAAAAATATCTTGGGCTTTCACTTCATTGCTCGCAGCCATGTAACCAACAGTATATCCAGAGTACAGGTTGCCAAACTTGTTTCCACCTCTTCCAAAGTGTCTGGAGTAAAAATCTTGACCAAAATTCATCACAAATAATTCAGAGAATACAGTGCTATCTCCGGGTTGTTTTTGTGTAGATTGGTAAACTCCGATGGAAGCATAGCTTTTTCCTTTGGTAAACAGGTATTTTAAAAAATATCCCTGATAATACGCTGAGGAAACCGTGTCGTTGGGGTTCTCAATTTTGAGATAGCTGTATTCTGCCCCAGGCATGTTGACAAAAGTTACCCTGCTCTCTTGGGGGCTGGTCATTTCCTCCATGATGGTCAACGAAACCCGATATGGGAGTGCATTTTTTTCAAGTGCGGATTTTCTCTTTTTCAAATTAAATATGCGGTCTTCTAGTCCTTGCTTTTCTCTCCAAAGAGACTCGTATTGGGCCGATTTCATTTCATGTTGTTGGAGAATTTGTTCAAATGAGTTTTTCTTTTGGGTAAGAAATTCAATTTCCAAATCAATTTCCTCTAACTCCAATGGGTAGCCCGTTGTATTGATGTCATCATTGCTGATGTATCCCCAATTGCTGAGTTGCAACCTCAATTTATTGTACAATTCAATAGTAAGATCAAATGTAGCGTTGATACTGGTTTTGGATTCATCTTGAGCGTTAATGACAATGCCATTTTCTGTTATGAAATTTTTGAAGGCGCTTTTGCTGGTGTTGTAATCAATAGCAATCAGCGTGACATTAACAGAAGAACCCGTCAATGTCGTTTTTTGGGACAACGCAAAAAATGAAATGGAGAACAAGAAAACAATAGCGAAAAGATTTTTCATTGAATTTTATTTTCGCTAAAATAAGGTGAGTTCCATATTTGTCTATATTTGCCATGCATTTGGTTTTTGTTGAAGAACAAAACGAAGAGGGAATGGAGTGAAAGGCTCCAACTGTACCCGCAGCTGTAAACCTCCCTTAAAAAAGGAAGTTCAATGTCTAAGACCACTGAGAAATTGGGAAGGTCCATTGAATGAAGGGGTGAAGTCAGAAGACCTGCCAAGTGCTTTAACGAATCAATGAACCCGGGAAAAGGTTCAGCGAGATGATGAAACATTGGTTAACCTGTTTTTGGATTTTGGGAGGTCTATTCTCCACTGCCATTGCCCGAGCAAATGGAGGTGAAGACTCTTTGCCTCGCTATTATTTCTCAGAACCATTGGTGAAAATTGAGGTGCGTTATATCCAACCTTTTCATCGATTGAGTGGTGTTTTGGACTCTTCCTTTTTTCAAATGAATTACAGCAGTGATATTGGCAGAGCCTTGGTGGCCAAGGGACAGGTCAATGTGTTTCAGTATGGTCCGCAAGGAACGGCCTGTTTGGTTCGGATGAATGGGTTAAGTCCAGATCACACCCAATTGTCATGGAAAGGTATTTCACTGAATTCACTCACCTTGGGGCAGATGGATTTTTCATTGGTTCCCGCTTTTTTCTTTGATTATTTGAGCATGGGGTCTTCCAAGTCCATAGAGAATGGTGCCAACGTTGGTTTTGGTGGGAATGTGGATTTGCTACATGGATGGACCAGTCATTCACCTCGGTACAGATATTGGACAAGCATCAATAGTTTGAACAACTACGCTAACGGAGGGGAGGCCAATGTCAAAAGGAATGTCGGTGCAGATGGTGAGTGGTCCCACCAACTGAAATGGTTGACGGGCAATTTTAAAAATCAATTCGCCTATGACTGGAAGGATGTTTTAGGAGAACGTGTTGTCCAGCAAGACAACAATGATGTAGCGCAGAAGGCTTGGTTGTACCGCACTTATTACAAACAAGGGAGTAACCATTGGCAAGCACAGTATTGGATGATAGACCGAAAAGCGCAGCTGCCCAATACCATGGGGAATTTCAGTTCTTTTCTCCAAGAACAGGATGATCAGAATCACCGTTGGGTGATGAGTTATTTGAAACATGATTTTATCCGCCAACGGTTTTTAAAAAGTTGGGGCATTCAATATGCCGGAACATCCGATCTTCAGCAGTATAGAATGCGTTACTCATTTGAGGGGATTGCAGATTGGGCGGAGAGCAGTACATCCATTCAACAACATTGGTTGAGCGGTCAAATGGAGTTTCGATTTAGGTCGTTTTCACAGAATGTGAAATTGAATACCAGAAATGTGGCTGTTCGTTACCAAGATGCACAACCGATTTCCCAAAACATTTATCAGTTGTTGTATGATGCAAGGTGGTTGGGCAGACGTTTCAATTATTACTGCGTAGCCGACAGACAATATTGGGGCAAGCAATCCAATGACCAAATTGAGGCCACTGCTGAGTGGGTTAAAGGAGTGATTAACCCTACAGAAAATCGTTACTACATGCGGGTTCAGGCATCTGTTTTCTATCAGCAACGTATGCCTGATTTCAATGAAAGATATTGGCCTGGTTCAGGAAATGCGCTGCTTGAACAAGAGGCTGGAAAAGGATTTAAGGGTTTTATGGAGTGGATGTTAAAACCCAACCGAAGATTTCAAAGCAATTTGACTGTTGATGTAGAATACAACCAACGTTGGGTATCCAATTGGATTCAGTGGGTACCCCAAAGCAATGGCATTTGGTCGCCCGTCAACTTGAGTGAGGTTCAGGCTCGTTCAATGAACGGAAACATACAGGGCAACATTCCTTTGGGCAATTCCATTTTGCGTATCAAATCTTTTGGTCAATGGAATGATGTGTGGATTCAAAGTGATGTGAATCAATCGGATGCTAATACGAAGCGACAATTGCCTTACACACCGCGATGGAAATGGGGAGCAGAGACGACTTGGATGTCCCAAGATTATTGGTATGCTTCTCTGCAATATCGTTGGACGGATGAAAGGTTCACCGATGAATCCAATCAAAGGTCCTCAGCGCTTTCTTCATACCAACTTTTTGATTGCTCTGTCGGTAAGACTAATCCCAATGGATTGACACAATGGAGTATAGGCATAGACAATATTTTTGATTTAAACTATCAAGAAATTCGTTCCTTTGCTTTGCCTGGAAGAGTGTTTAAATGTCAAATGAATATTCAAATAAAATGAAAAAAATATCCTTAGTATTGGTGTGTTTTATGGTCGTTTCGGTTTCATGTAAAAAAGACAAGGCTCCCGAAGAAAATACATCAACCCCCTATGATTTGCGCGATGGTTTGTGGTGGGTCAACGAAGGCGCTTTCAATGGAAACAATGGAAGTGTTGATGTGATTACAGACGATGGTCGCGTCGCTCGGGATGCTTTTCGACAAAGCAATGGAACTGGAATGGGTGACGTGTTGCAGCGGGTCAACGTGTTTGGAGATCAATCATTGGCGGTTGTCAATGGGAGCAATCAAGTCATTGTGATGAATACAGCAGATATGAAAATGGTTCGGGTCATTGCCAATTTGGATTATCCGCGTGATGCTGTTATCGTTGGCTCCTACATTTACATTGCCCAAGGTGCATTGGGAGGTAAAGTTGGAAAGTATCGACTGAGCGATGGAGCTTTGGTGAGTGAGTTGACTGTTGGGCAAGGTCCTGAAAGATTGTTGGCCAGCAACGGCCAGTTGTGGGTTTTGAATAGTGGTGGATGGTCGGTGGACAACACCATCTCGTTGATTGATTTGACTTCGTTTACTGTATCTCAAACCATCCCCGTTCACGATCGTCCATTGGATATTGAAAGAGATGAGACATCAGGCAAGATAATGGTATTGTGTTCTGGAGACATTTTATATGATGCCAATTGGAACATTACCGGCCATACCGCAGCAGCCATTTATTGGATTGATGAGGTGAACTTTGATGCTTCTTACCATGAGTTGCCTGTCAGCGGTGATCACCCCAGAAGCATTGCTTGGTCTGCTGCTCGGAATGAATTGTATTTGGCCAATCAAGGAATTGATGCATTTGATGCCCAAGGCAACGGGCTTTGTAATGCATGTTGGTCGGGTGATGCTTATGCAGTGGATGCCGACAATGATGGGAATGTTTGGATCATGAGTACACCTGATTTTACCAGTGAAGGAATCATGAATAAAGTCAATGCTGTTAACTGGCAAACCATTGCGAGTTATGCTTCTGGAATTGGAACTTCCGCTGTTGTGGATCCAAGATAAAAGGTCGGTGAAATTTGATTATATTTGCACGAATTTATTTTTCTGTAAATTCATTGCACATGTCTAAATTTTCGAACAAAGTAGTCGGCGAAGGATTAACCTACGATGACGTCTTGTTGATTCCAGCATTTTCTCAAATCCTTCCACGTGAGGTTTCTACGCACTCCAAATTCTCCCGTAACATTTCATTGTATGCGCCCGTTGTGAGCGCAGCGATGGATACAGTTACCGAGTCAGAAATGGCTATTGCGATGGCACGTCAGGGAGGAATTGGTGTGATTCACAAGAACATGACCATTGCCGCCCAAGCGGCTGAAGTGCGAAAGGTGAAACGTTCGGAGAGTGGAATGATTCAAGACCCCATCACATTGTCTCAAACAGCAACTGTGGGTGACGCCTTGGCCATGATGTCAGAGAATAAAATTGGAGGCATTCCTGTGGTGGATGACCAAGGGATTTTGGTGGGTATTGTGACCAATCGTGATTTGCGATTTGAAAAGGAAATGGCCAAGCCCATTGATCAGGTCATGACCAAAGAGCACATTGTCACTACGGACAAACCTAAGGATTTGAAGGCGGCTGAGAGTATTTTACAAGAAAAGAAAATTGAGAAATTGCCTGTTGTTGATGAGACAGGTCGCTTGATGGGTTTGATCACTTACAAGGATATTTTAAAGTTGAAGCAATTCCCTAATGCTTGTAAAGATAGCATGGGTAGGTTGCGGGTCGCTGCAGCTGTTGGTGTAACATTTGACACGATGGAGCGCGTTGAGGCATTGGTGAAAGCTGGTGTTGATGCGGTGGTCATTGATACAGCCCATGGCCATTCCAAAGGCGTAATCGAGACCTTAAAAAAAGTTAAGTCAACTTTTGGAGAGAAGATTGACATTGTTGTTGGAAATATTGCTACCGGTGCTGCCGCCTTGGCATTGGTGGAAGCCGGAGCTGACGCCGTTAAAGTAGGCATTGGTCCTGGAAGCATCTGTACCACGCGAGTCATTGCTGGTGTTGGCGTTCCGCAATTGACAGCCGTGATGAACGTTGCCGAGGCATTAGAAGGAACGGGAGTTCCCATTATCGCAGACGGAGGAATTCGTTTTACCGGAGATATTCCCAAAGCCATGGCAGCTGGCGCATGGACCATCATGGTTGGATCGATGTTGGCGGGTACAGAGGAATCACCAGGTGAGACCATTATTTATGAAGGACGTCGATTCAAAAGCTATCGTGGAATGGGGTCTTTAGAGGCCATGCAGCATGGTTCAAAAGATCGTTACTTCCAAGATGCGGAAGATGACATCAAGAAATTGGTACCAGAAGGTATCT
>JACCDO011510548.1_pt1 | contig 19217 bp, 15 predicted proteins | sample 7446101 | NCBI WGS metagenome assembly JACCDO01 (sample SAMN15323440, study PRJNA562643) | freshwater metagenome | isolation source: river surface water | place: USA:Blue River Watershed | collected 2017-08-16 | reverse complement strand
GGTTTGCCGTTCCCGCCGAAACATCAAACGAAGCAAGATGGTATTGGCTTCGACCGCCGACACTTTGAAATTGTCCGCCCACGAACAAGGTATTTCCCTGCAGAAGGAGCGCCCAGACACTGTTGATATCGAGGGCATTCGAGCTCTGGTTCCAAGCGGTCGTGCTGCCCGTCGTTTTATTTACTTGGGCGAAACTCGTTCTGGAAGCGCCGCCTACGGTCGAGAAGTCCCCACCCAGGAAAATTCCGTCGGTGGCCACTTCGATGGCCCGAACAAAACCATTGGGATTCGGCGACCAAGATTGCCAAACACCGACGCCGCTATTACCGGAAAGATCCACTGCTGCGGCGCCGATGGAAATACCAGCCGTTTTTTGAAAGTAGCCGCCCACAAAGGCGACTCCAGCTGAAATCTTCAACGCATAAACACCCGATCCGACAGACGCGAGAGCCGGATTCCAGGTCGTCAGATTTCCTGTCGAGGCATTGAAAGCGGCAAGCCCCTTACGCGCCGTGAGCGGAGTGCTTGCAGGATTCCCTGCTTTGTCGAAGCCACCCCCCAAGTAAACGGTTTCAACGCCACCCGCGGGAGTTGCCACTTCAATCGCGCGTACCCAGTTATTCAGTGCCGGCGCCCAAGACTCGAGAGCTCCCGGAGCGCCCGCCGAGTGCGCGAACGATGCGATCGCTCGTCGAGCCGAGCCTGCAATGTTAGAAAAATCCCCTCCGACAAAGAGGCGGTTTCCGACTAACCTCAGCGTGAAGACTTGGCCATCCGGATTCGGTGTCCAGTTAGAAACCTGGCCGACTGAGTTGATGTGTACCAAGTTTTTTATTGCCGTTTGACCGACCCGATCAAAAATCCCGCCCACATACCAGCCTCCTGAACCATCGCCGACAACGGCCTGCACGATCCCTTGAATGAAATGCGTGCGATGGAGCGCATCCGACTCGATCATGGCGCCTGTCGCTGCATTGAGCACGACTCCAGCGCCCGTGCAGTGGCCGATCATTCCGAAGTTTCCCCCAGCGATGATCTGAGAGCCCGTGCTTACTGCAGCAAGAATTTCACCGTTCGGACAAAGGGGCTTTTCGGGTGGAGTGGTCAAAGTAGCTGGCGCCATCGGCGTGCGATTTCCCGCTTGATCCTCGATGACCACGTTGATTTGGAGACGCTCGGAGTTGGTGATTCCCGGAATCTCGAACACCGTCGTTCCGATCAGGTCTGCAGAATTTCGCTTAGTTCCATTGGCGTCGATCTGAGTGAGCGTGGTGAGCTGCGCACTTTCTGGAGCCGTGTAAACCGAGTACTTCAAGTTTCCTTGAGTGGTGAGATTGTCTGAACCAGCTCCCCACATCACGAGGAGCGAGCTGGAGCTTCCCCCTGCACCATAAGGCTTGAGAGTATTCACATGAACGGTGGGAGCTACCGTATCGAGGCGGAACGCAATCGAAGAGTCCGACCATTGGGAGGTGTTGCCTGCTGCATCGACGGCCTGGATTCGAGCGTAATAAAGGGTACTGCCGGAAGCGCCCGTGAAGTCATAAAGAAGCGCGGCGACGTTGCCCGAGAAGCTGTTACTTGCGCCGACGCTGGTGCCAACTTGGATGTTGTAGCTCGCGACTCCGCTACCGCCCGCGTTATCTCCGGGATTGGTCCAAGTGAGGCGAATCGGAGTTTGCTTGGAGTAAGCTGCAACGGTCGGAGCAGCGGGAGTGTTCGGAGGAGTGGTGTCGGGAGCGCCACCGGTGCTTGTGCCGCCGGTTGTGGTGCTTGTGCCGCCGGTTGTGGTGCTCGTGCCGCTCGAATCACTGGGTGGTGCCTCGGGCTGGCGCACCGGGTCCTGACATCCCGCCAAAACGGCGGACATCGAAGAGAGGGCCAACCAAATTTTCCAGGGTGCGAGGAAAAGGCGCATGCCTCTTCTTAATTATCGGTCGCACGTGCCAGATGCGTCAGAGTGTCCAAATCGACACGCGCAACTATGATTTTTTCTAGCGCTCTGAAATTGCTCGATTTTTTAAACAAGCTCGGTGAGCAGGTTGCTCTGTGCCCGCTCTTCAGATGTCTTTTTTTGGTCTTTTTAGCACCCACCTTTGCCGTGAGCGCACTTTTAAGTCGTTTTCGGCTCATTGCGAACGAGTACGAACTCTTTCGAGTCATCAAAAAATAAGAAAAAAAGGTACCGAAACCCTCTTTTACGATTGGGATAAGGCATCCAATGACCAGAAAAAGACCAAAAAAAGACATCTGAAGAAGACGGCGAGAGAAGCACCTACCCCCGGGAACGGGCTTTCGTGCGCACGCAAAAACTCCGAAGAGCACGGCCGCGCAGGCGCGCATGCTTATCAGCCAACCGCATCAGCGCAGGTACTCGCATGCGCACGAGTCACCCACATCAGCGCAGGTACGCACAAATATGAGTCACCCCCATCAGCGCGAGTGCGCAGGAAAGCGCGAAAAAGGCCGCAATTCAGGCCTCTTTCGGAAGCTCCACGCGCGGGAACAAGGGATCACCGCTAGCAACTTTGGCACCTGGCTGGAGCGCTCCCCAACCGCGTGCATCTGCAAACGCAATCGGCCGATCCCAACCCACGCGGCGCAATAGCTCAGCAGCCTTGCCGGGCATCACAGGGCTCAACAGAATCCCTGCCAAGCGCACCGACTCCAGCGCAGCATACAGCGTCTCGCCGGCCGCCGGCAGATCCTCTTTCGCCTGCTTCCAGGGCGCGCGTTCAGCCAGGTACTGGTTGGCCGCAGTCATCAAATCCATCACATGACCAATGGCCTGTTGAGGTTCCCAAGCGAGAATCGAATCCCGCACGCGATCCGCAACGCCTTCTGCCAAACGCATCAGCTCTTGAGTGCGCTCGGCTGCCGGGGCGCTCGCAGAGCCAGAAGCCGCCGCCGCAGTTCGAGTGGGCACCGCGCCCGCAAAGTATTTCTCGACCAAACTGAGAGTGCGCGACAACAGGTTGCCCAAATTATTGGCAAGCTCGGTGTTCACTCGCGACACCACCAAATCCACGGAAAACTGAGCGTCGCTTCCCAAGCGAATATCCCGAATCAAAAAGAACCGGAACGGCTCAACGCCCACCAGATCCTTCACATCCAAAGGACGAACCATGTTTCCTTTGGACTTCGACATCTTTTCATTCCCAGCACTCAACCACCAACCATGGGCAAATAAAGTGGTGGGAAGCTTCACACCCAAAGCCATCAGCATCGTCGGCCAATAGACTGCGTGGGTGGTCAGAATGTCTTTACCCAAGAGGTGACAGACCTGCGCATCCGGCGACGCCCAGAGCTTCTGAAATCGCGCGGCGCCGTCGGCCTGCTGATAACCCGCAGCGGTCGCGTAATTCAGAAGCGCATCGAACCAAACGTAAGTCACATAATCGCGGTCAAACGGGATTTCGATACCCCAAGAGAGGCGCGACTTAGGACGCGAAATGCACAAATCGCCCAATGGCTGCCGCAGGAATCCCAACACTTCATTCTTCCGAAACTCCGGTTGAATGAAGCCCGGATTTTCCTGAATGTGCTTAACCAAGCGCTCTTGGTACTTGGACATTCGGAAAAAGTAATTTTTCTCGGTGATCCGAACCACTTCGGCACCCGTGGGCGCTTTGCCGTTCACCAGATCCTTTTCCGTATAAAAGATCTCGTCCGCTTGGGCGTACCAGCCCTCATACTGGGCTTCATAGATATCGCCCTGATCTTTCAACTGCTGCAGGGCAGCCTGCACCCCGCGCTTGTGGAAATCATCCGTCGTCCGAAAGAACACGTCGAATTCCACCCCGAGTTCTTCCCAGATTCGGCGGAAGTTCTGAGACAGTTCGTCGCAATGAACCTGAGGCGATAGCCCCCGCTTTTCGGCGGCAGCCTGAACCTTCTGACCATGCTCATCCACGCCGGTCAGAAAGCAGGTCTCCTCCCCAAACAGACGCCGGTAGCGCCTCAAAACATCGGCCACCACGGTCGTGTAGGCGTGCCCGATATGCGGCAAATCATTGACGTAATAGATGGGCGTCGTGATGTAGAAGGACATTGCTTCAAGTTTGTAGTCTCAAGCCTCACCCTGTGTCCAGCCGATACGCCAGACATGGTGGACTCCCTCGGAAAGAAGCCCCACATCCTCGTCATCCCCGACGACCGCTTGTCGCGCGAGCGCTCCCACCTTTTCATGCGCCAGCTCCATAGCCTGCGCCGCCTGGGCTCGGTCGAGATCCTGCGCGACTGCCAAAAACAAGAGGCGGTCCTGGAGCGCTTGGAGCGCTACCCAGGATGCCCCCTTTTGCTTGCCCCGTGGCATCAGTACCTGACCTGGAACCGGGTCGAGGCCAAATTCGGGATTACCCGGCTCAAAGGTCCCACCTTCGCAGGCTACTTTGGCGAACCCATCAGCATTCAGGAGTTCGAGAACACTTCGAGCGGATTTACCCGATCCCTGCTCGTCGATTTTGTCGACCTTCGCCCGGGTGAGCTCCAGTCGGTGCTCAAATCCCTGATTCACGACAACCTGCGCACGGGCATTCGCCCTTGGCTCGAGTCACGAACGCCCTCGTACATGGAAACCTGGTACTCGGGCCACGGCCTGGGTTTCCGGATGGATCAGTGCCTGAAACTCCCGGGAGCAGCCCCTTGGGACGAAGAACGCGGCACCGCGATTCGCATGGCGATTACCGCACTTTGGGCTCTGATCTACGAAGAAGGCCCAGGGAAAAGCGAACTTCTGAACACGGTCCACGCGAAGATTCCCAAGGCCAGTTTTCAAGTGGGTTGCGACGAAAAGGCCTTCGTCATGCGTTTGGGCTACCGCCAGCGGGGCCACTCCCCTGCAGAAATGGTGCATGTGTTCCGCCCTGACTCGACCCAGCCTAGCCACCCGGCGCAGCTCCTCATGAGGTACGCAGATTTTGTTCGAGTGCAGATGATCCCCGACACCGGCGAGACCGAAGTCACCGTGGTGTTTTTCCCATCGGCTCCTGCTGAGCGCTCGCCTCACCTAGTCCGCTCCCACTGGGTGGCGCCCGTTGCGTCTTCCCTGATGACTGAAAAATTCCTCGGTGAAGCGCCCGACAACGACCCACTCCTTTTAGCGCTCCCTTCGGCTCCTTCGCTGCTCGCTCCCAACACGGGAGCTCACGCGATGGACCGGCAATCGTTTGATCGACGCGTTTTTGAGTCAGCCATCACGATCCGAGACTTGAGACGCCAGCTTGCCGACCGAGAAGCGGAAGTCGCTGAACTTCGCGCGGGCGGCGTCGGCTCGAGCCACGAGGAATTCGACCCTCCCGAAGCAGAAGAATTGATCGATGCCCTGAAAGACCGCATTGAGGCCAATAAGATGCTGGTCACTGGCCTCCAAGCCGAACTCGAGGAGCTTCAACTTCAAGAACCCGACTCCTACCGAGTGATGGGTCTAAAGCGACGCCTGAATGAGCAAAAACGCCGGGAGCAACGCTGGTTCACCGAACTTGCCCGGATTTTCGCCCGTCATACCTCGCGGGACCGCGATAGCGCCTAAACGAGGCCTCCTGCCCAGCTCACGCTAGCTCCACCCCTCGGAACTAGCCCCACAGGAAGCACTCCGCCTTGAGTTTCCGCCGCTCCGAGCCTAAACCAGAGGAGATGGTGGAGCCGTACAACCGAAAAGAGCCTTGGATCCTTTGGCTCGGCGCCGCTCTTGCGCTGCATGCGCTTTTTCTCGGATTGCTTCCTCATCTCCCCGCCCCCGACCGCCCTGCACCCCGGGTTGAGGTCACTCAAATCGACCCCAGTCAGCTTGAGTCTCTGAAGCGTCAATGGCGGGAGAAAACCCTTCTCCTCAGCAAGGACCCTGAGGCTCCCAAAGACTCAACACCTCCGCCCGAAAACGCACGCTACAGTTCGGATCGAAATCGAAAGGTGGAGCGCGAAACCCGCGCTGAGCAAACCGATGTTCTGCCCAAGCCGGGTCGACCTGGAGCCCCAGGAACGCAGCAGGACAAGACTCAAGCGGATCGTCCGGCCCGCCGACTTCCACCGCTTAGCCAACTCGGTGTCGCACTTCCCGGATTAAAACCCGATCGAACGTTCGAGGCACGCAAGACGCCCGAAGCGCGAGGTGGTCAAGCCGGACAAGCTGCCGCAGACCAAGCCATTCCCGATCGGAACCTGCCTCTCGGAGGCGAAAATCTACTGAACACCGAGGAGTCGCGATTTCACTCCTATTATTCGCGACTCTACGAAGCAGTAGCCCCGATTTGGAAAAGCTACGTTCAAGAAGTCCCCTACCGGCAAGCACTTCGAAAGGGCGATTACATTACCTCAGCAGAAGTCTTCTTTGATCGTGACGGGAATCTAGCGGAAGTCGTGATTATCGAGAGCTCGGGTATTCCCGAGTTTGATCAAGCCGTGCGCGCTTCTTGGAATCGCGTCAAACGCGCTCCGAATCCACCGAAGGATCTGCTGGGACCGCGAGGCCGAGTGAGAACTGGCTGGACCTTCACCGTCCAGATCGGAACCGGGGCCCCGATCCACCTAGCGCCTCAGCTGATTTATTGAATCGCTGAAATCGGAAGAAGCGAGAACGCGACCCAGCAGCAGACAAAGAGGAAGATCAGCCAACGGATCTCCTCGCGGCCGAAGAAAATCCGCAAGCTTTGTCCCAAAGTCATCTTCGAGGGATCGAGCTTCAGCTCTGCAGCCTGATCTACCTGCTGCCAGTACCCAAGCCAGGAGCTCCCGGCCGGCGCCTGAGGAACGAGATTCGCAGCGTCGTAGTAGAGCTGGCGCGCGCTGGAAAGGGCATTTTGGCAACGCTGGCACTGAAGAGCATGCTGCTGAAGGAATAAGCGCTCACGACCCGGCAGCTCGTTATCTAAAAACGATTGAGTCCACGGCCGGGATGTATTGTACTCGGGGCATTCGGCACTTTGATGCGAAGAACCCGAAGGGTGCGGAGCAAGTCGGTGAAAACCCGGACTCGTTGCGAGATCCAGCCGCGCGCCCCAGGCGAGCTCTGCCACTTGCACTTCGGTGACGCCCAGAATCCGCGCCAGCCGCGCGTAGCCCCACTTTCCATGATGAAGGGCAGAGAGAATGAGGCGTTCTTCAGCCGAGAGGCGATAAAAGCCATGCTGAACTCCCGCAGCCGTGGCGCTCACCCCATCATTCAAAGCCCGCTGCAGAAGCGCTTGTGCGGTCTTCTCGAGGACCCGCTCACCATCCAAGCCGAGAAGTGCCACGGCGCTGTAAGTATCCAGCGCCACGCGCTGGGAACGATCTGATTCGGCCCAGAGGGCCTGTCCGATACTCGAAAGGGCCAGGTAATCGTCGCGTTCCATACCTAATCCGAGTGTAACAGCATTTTCCACCCGGAGTGATCAAGTTTTCGACACCTGCCGGACCGATAACGGACAGACTCTTTCAAACTCACGTCCTTTCAGGCACTTAGCGTTGGCCCGGTGTCTGCATTCTAGTCAGCCTGAGAGAGAGTTTGTTTCCTAAGGAGAGAGATTATGAAAACGAAAACCTTAAAAACCCTCACGGTCATGATGGCAATGGGCCTCGTGACCGCTTGTGGAAAATCCCCGCTTCAACAGCCCCCGTCTGTCACCAACAACGCTCAAAACGGAGGAGGTGGCGGTTCGACCGACACTGGCGGTCAAACCGGAGGCGGCGGCACCAACTTGGCCCCACCCTATTCCTACAGCTTCACTTTGAATGGCCCGAATGGGGTGTACGAGACTCCAGCTCCCGGGCTTCAAACCGATAACTTGCTGCAAGTTCGGGTCACCCCGATGTCGGCAGGCAACATCACGGTTCCGGGCTACGGTTTTTCGGCCCCCTATAAGTGTGTCCAGCTCACGGTCACCGTAGGCGATATGGTTCAAACCACGAACACCTTAGCGGTGGATGGCGGCGGCCCCCTTTGCCAAGGAGCTCCGACGAGCCAAATCTTGAACTTCTCGGCAGCACTTCTTCAAGGTCACGGTCCGATTCGCGTGAAGGTTTCGGCCCCCTACTACGACTTCTATTACAACCTCTGCTTGGCGAATCCGTACAGTTTCCTCTGGCCTTACGGAAACTACAGCTCTTGCCAAGACCCTGACCTTTACCGGATGCGTCCGATCTATCAGACGCACACGATGCGAGCCAAAATCGACGTCCAAGTGAACGGCACGTCGATCTAACTCAAAGCGAACGCGAGTCATCGCAAACCCCACGTTCGTCCCCCCACCGCGGTCCGGAAGCCGGGACTGAAGGAAGGCGAGTCAACTCTCCCTCTTCCCTCTCCCCCTCGCGTCCGAGTCGGTCCTGCCCGGGCCGCGGTTCCCCCCGGCAAGAGTCCTGCCTCAAGGCTGCTTCAAGAGGTCTGGAGCTTTTTTAAAAAAGCAGGGCCAGTCTCCCCGACAATCCTTTCGAAGCAACTCAGAGAAGTCCCAACGCTTCGAACCGTAGGTTTCGAATTGAACTAAAGTGGCGTTGTTCAATTCCCTTTTCCAGCCTAGCTCCTGACGAGCGCTCTGAATCAGTTCGAGCTTCTTTGACCGAAGTTCGCTGTTCTGAGTTACTGCCTGAGAATACAAAGTTCGGAGAGACTCAACGAGAGTCCGGAGCCTTTTCTCTCGCGATTTTCCCAGCTCAAGCGAGTTGAGGTAAGCCCTCATCGACGAATCCTCAGAGCTTCCTCCCCTCTTTTCTAGGAAAAACTCTCTTGCGAGCTGCTCACCCGAAAACTGCGCCAGACTTTCGTTGAACTCACTCTGATTCGGAACGAAAACTGTCGCATGAACACTTTCATGCAGGACCAATTCGACTAACTCTCCCCAAGCTTCTTCGCCGTCAGAGATCATGGTCGATAGGACCGGGTCGCGAAACCACCCCAAAGTCGAGTAAGCGCTCGCGCCGCGTACGTCGACATCCCAGCCCCCCAAAGAACGGAGCTGAGAAGCGTAAGCGTCCGCGCGCTCACGACTGAAAAAGCCAAGATAGGAAAATTCACCGGCCACGGGAAAACTCCACTTCATTGGCTCAAAAGAAAACTCAGGCGCCGCACTCACCACCCAAACCACTGCGGGTCGGTCGAGTGCGACAAATTCCTGATAATTCGAAGTCGGCTTCAAGCCCTTCTTCTCGCCAAAGGCCTTCACTTCAGGAACTCTTCCGAGAAGACTGCGAATGCGAGGTGAAATTCGCTCATCCGCAACCACTTCAGAAAGGGGCCGTGCTCGATTCCAAAGGGCAAGCTGCCCCCGCATGGCCTGCCATAGGTACCCCAGGCCCGGACTCGGGGCGGAGGTGGAAGCAGCCTGAGCGATTGCAGCGATCATCCAGACAGACAAAAGGGCGAGGCCAATCCAGCGTTTCACAGCTGAATAGAAGCTCCCACAGTCACAGCACTGTTGTCACGCCAGGTCGCAATCTGGCCACCTTCAAGATAACTCGATGCTTCGACGCGAATCGCAAAGGAGCGAGTCACATAAATTCGCACGCCAGCGCCGATCACGCCCGTAACGGCATCCACTCGCCTTGCGGGAGCAGCTCCGCCTGCATACTGACCGGTTGCCTCGCGATTCAGCTGACCTATACCCGCTTTTCCATAGGGCTGAATCGGGGCATTGCGGCCGAGCAGATACTGAATCCAGCTCAGGCTGTAGATTTGATCGTGAAAGGTAGTGTCTTCGTAGTCTTGGATCAAAGTGCGACTCACGATGTCCTGAAACGCATATTCAATCTCAGAGCGATCCATGAACTCATAGCCAACCGATCCACCGAGGCGGCGCGTCCAAGCGTAGTTTCCGGCCGTGTAGGTCGACTTACTGAAGGAACCACCTAATGAAATCTCGAAACCTGCGGCATCGGCCTCGCTACTGAGCCCGAGAGCCAGTACCGCGATCCCCACCCAGTGTTTGAAACCATTCCATGTTTTTTGACTCATGCTTGGCTCTCTCCTTGAGGCCATCCTCTCGTTTCGAGATCGTTCGATCAGGGCGATTCATCGGCCTTCATGCGCGAGAGTTCGCGCATCAAGCGCTTTCGCTCGGCTCGTTCGGCCTTTTCCTTCCGTGCTTTCAGAGTCGCTTCCGATAGCTCGATTTCTTTGACGACCGCAGAAGCCGGCACACGCTGGGAAGCACGAGGTGAAAGCAAGCGAGCTCCACCGGGAACACCGCCGGTCACTTTATCGGCCAGCTTGCCCATCAACATCCGCTCGGTTTCAGCTTCCTTTTCTTTTTCGAGCATCTCGGCAGCAATTTCGGCCGGAGCGCGATTCGCCAGCTCAGCTTGCTGCTTCGCTTCTTGATCAAAGGTAGCGGCGAACTTTCTCTCGCCTCGCTGGAATGCCGCACGGACGGCCAGGCTGTGAATCCGATCATCAATCGGGAACGACTTCAGCTTCTCGCGTAGATCAGCCGATGCCACAGCACGCGGGGCTGAAGGAACCGTCCGAAGGAGTTTGAAATTCAAGGAAGAAGCTTCGCCTTCCTTGACATCCATCACACCTTCCGGCGCAAAACGATTTTCGATACGTGCCGTACCTTCGAGCGAAACGAGCTGAGTCTCTTCTTCGCCTTGGTTATAGATCACGACCGCCATCCCAAGCGGAATGCGTGACCGGGCATTCGAAGTCAGAACTTGAAGCTCGGGGGTTCCGCCTTCGGCGCGACCAAAGACGTTTCCTCGGAACAAGATCACCTGCTCCACCGGACCCAGAGCCATGAAAGTACCAGCCGAAGCGTGAAGAGTGACTCCGTCTCGATGTCGGATGGAGATCCAACTTTTTCCGGCGCCCACACTAATCCAAGCACCACACGGAAGACCACTTCCCGACAGCGCCGTCAGAAGGACCGAACGGCCGCTATCCAAGACCTGCACGTCGCCACCGACGGCGTCGATGGTTCCGCAAAGGACCGGGCTGATTCCAGCGGCAGGAGCTGCCTGACTGGCCCACGCCTGACGACCGCGATCTACCATCAAAGCAACGAGCACGATGGCCGCTAAGGCAATCCAGCGAGCGCGATGGGTGCGAGCGTGTTTAATTCTCGGAGGCAGGCGCACGATCTTCTTCCTCCTTGAACAACGGGTTGATCAGTTTGGCTTCCTTGGTCCGCGGGTGGCGGGCCAGCAAATCTTTCAAAATCACCTGGGCTTCGGCGGGCTGACCTTTGCGCTGCGCCACGAGACCGCGCCACACTCGCGATTGAGCGTGATAGGGCAAAGTCGCTGCGGTGACTTTATTTTCCAGCACTCGCTTGAAGTACTGATCGGCTAAGTCGTAGTTATCCACGCGGTACCAGGCGACCCCCGTCAAAAGCAGGTTCTTCGCGGTTCGGTACTCACTTTCGTCGTCCAAGCCCGACAAGAAGGTGAGAATCACAGCGGCTTTTTCTTCTTCTTTAGCCTTCATGTAACCCACGGCCAGAGTGTAGAGCTGCGAAGGAAGAAGGTGCGTCGGTGGCCGATACGTGATGTTGGCCAGCGTACGACCCAAGGTGCTTCCCGTGTCCCGGCCTAAGCGAGCTGCGAGCGAATCCGCGTTTTTCTGAGAGACGCGAAGCTCGCACTCGAACTCTTGGCTTTCGAGCTGCAGGCGAAGATTGGCGTTTTCGAGCGACAAACGCTCGACCTCTTCGTCGGCTTCGCGCAGGGCTTCGACTTTCTCGACTCCGCTATGCCAAGCCGAAACGAAGATTCCGACGAACTCCCGAACTTTCAGAGCAAACGAAGATTCCGAATGGACTGGCCGCGCGGAAGCTGCTGGGGCCTTCGCGGAAGCACTCGCTGCGGGTTCTGCTGCTTTGCCGTGGCTGTCGCCATGAGCTTGAGCCTTGCCGTGGCTGTCGCCATGAGCTTGAGCCTTGCCGTGGCTGTCGCCATGAGCTGGGGCTTTGCCGTGGCTGTCGCCATGAGCTGGGGCTTTGCCGTGGCTGTCGCCGTGGTCCGACGACCAACCCGGCTGCGCCGTCACCCAGGCCAATCCAAGCCCAAAGGCCCCGATCTGCAGGGTTCGTGCAAGCCTCTTCAAATGTTTCCAATGCCAGGAGATACCCATCTCACCGACCTAATCGGCCAAGCGGGCGCTATTCTTGAGGTCCGTCCTTCTTCCGGGTAAGGTGGCGTCAAGATGCCGTCGCTTCGCACCCGTTTGACCCAGCTTTTCTCCGATTCCTTCTCGGCCCTGGGTCTTGAACCCCGCTTCGGCGAGGTCACCCTCTCTGATCGGCCAGACCTCGCTCATTTTCAATGCAACGGGGCCATGGCGGCTGCGAAATCTCAGAAAAAGAACCCCCGCGAAGTGGCGCAGGCCGTTTTGAGCGACCTCCAAACTCGATCCGAAAAGGCCTTCGGCCCGGGCGGTCTTCAGTTCAGCTTGGCGGGTCCAGGCTTCATCAACGTCCTGCTGAGCGACTCCCTCCTGGCCAGCGAAGTTCAGGCCATGGCGACCGATCCCCGCCAGGGCGTGGAAACCGTTGCTCATCCCCGCCAAGTGGTCATCGACTACGGCGGCCCGAACGTCGCTAAAGCGATGCACGTCGGGCACCTTCGAGGCTCGATCATCGGTGAAAGCTTGGTTCGCATTCACCGCTTCTTGGGCGAAAAAGTGGTGGGCGATAACCACTTGGGCGACTGGGGTTTGCCCATGGGGATGATCATTTGCGAGCTCAAAAAGCGAAAACCCGAGCTCCCCTACTTTGATCCGAAAAACTCAGGTCCCTTCCCAGCCGAGCCGCCCGTGACGCTCGAGGACCTGGAAGAGATTTATCCTTACGCTGCGAAACTCTGCAAAGAGGACGACGCGGCCCGGGCCGAGGCCATCGCTGCAACCGAAGCCCTTCAAAAAGGCACCCACGCTGGCTACCGCGCACTTTGGCAGCACTTCGTGAACGTCACGGTGAAAGACCTGACCCGGAACTTCGGGGCGCTCGACATCCACTTTGACTGCCACTTGGGCGAAAGTTTCTACGAAGACAAAATGCCCACGATGATTGCCGAGCTCAAGGCTCGCGGTCAGACTGAAATCAGCGAAGGGGCTCTCACCATCCCGCTTTCAAGCGAGCAGGAGCCAGACCTTCCCCCGCTCATCTTGGAAAAGTCGGGAGGCGGTTACCTCTACCACACGAGCGATTTGGCCACTGTTCAGTACCGCGTCGATCACTTCAAAGCCGATCTGGTTTTGTACCTCGTCGACAAGCGCCAAAGCATGCACTTCAAGCAAGTGTTCCTGGCAGCGAAGAAAACGGGACTCGCCGGCCAAGCGAAGCTCGTTCACACAGCTTTCGGGACCATGAACGGTCCGGATGGAAAGCCCTTCAAAACGCGCGAAGGCGGAGTTCTCAAACTCAAAGACTTGATCCTGATGGTGGAAGAAGAGGCGAAAAAGCGTCTCTCTGAGATGGCTTCCGAAAGAAGCTACACACCAGAAGAATTAGAAACCATCTCGCGGCAGGTCGGGATCGCGACCCTGAAATATGCCGACTTGAAGAACAATCGCTCGGCCGATTACATCTTTGATCTGAAACGCTTCTCAGAGTTTGAAGGCAACACCGGCCCTTACCTCCTTTACGCCGCTGTTCGAATTCAATCGATCCTGAAAAAGGCCGCCGACTTGGGCTACCAGCCTGGCGAAATCCTTCCGCCCATCCGCGCTACCGAAAAGACACTTCTTCTTGAGTGTTTGAAGCTTCCTGAAGCGGTCTCGCGCGCGCATCAGCTCTGGGAACCACATCACCTGGCTGATTTCGGCTACGGGCTTTCGCAAGCTTTCAGCTCTTTCTACAAAGAGTGCCACATCATGAACGAGAGCGATGCGGCGCGAAGGGCTTCGTGGCTCGGACTCTGCAAGCTCGTCCACTCCCAGCTGTCGCGCACTCTGAACTTGCTCGGAATCGAAATTCCGGCACGCATGTAAGGAAAGCGTCCTTCGCAGATTACCCAGTCAAGCCGTCGTTCAGGCCGTACGAACTTCGGATGCGACTGCCTGGCCTAGCTCGCCCGCTTCAACCTGCTCCCAGCCTGATAAGGCTCCGCGGGATTGGGCTTCGGACCAGGGGACGAAGGCGATGACTTCGTCGATTGCAATCAAGACATCGCTGTCGGGACCACGAACCACGACTCCGAACTCGTCCCCACCCATACGGGCCGGCGGAACGACGCGAAGAACTTTATTCATGGGAAACCAAATCAAGTCGGCGACCGCGCCAGAACGGACTTTCGCCAGGAATCCCTTGGCTTCTGTATCCTCAGCGGTTGGCATTCGCTCGCGCCTTTGAATTTCTTGCAAAAGCTCATGGGACCGCTCGAGTGCTTCCCGGGCATTTCGAATCCACTCGGGATGGCGAGAGCTCTCGACAACCCCTTGCTCGGAAAGATGATCTTCCACTCGAGCCAGGACGAGAACGACTTCGCGAGCTTCGTCTACCAAAGCTGCGGTCCCCTTCAAGGTGTGCACCACTTGGAAAAAGGAACGAACCTGAGAAGGACTCACCCGCTTGATCGTGGCTTGATCATCCAGCTGACGCAATTCTTCGCTGGCTTGGGCGTTCAGCCGAAGCGCGTCGTGAAGAAAGCGTTGCAGGATCTTAGTCCGAGGCACCATCTCAAAGAGACGGTTCGGACTCCTGAGGGTTGAAGTTGAGGAATCCCCGATATCGTCAAGCCAGTGACGCCGCTTTATTCAGCACGCAAAAGGATGAAAGTCCCCACTCCGGTCTCGCTCGCTCGAAGCTCCAAATAACGACCATTTGCGGTCTGCTTCAATTCACCGCTGACGCGAACTCCTTCGCCAAAAACGGCTGAGAGCGATCCGCCTCGACCGATGACCTGTTTCCAAGCTTCCGCACGCGGCGCGGCCCTCTTTCTCGCTTGGGGGGCTTCCGCCAAAACGGGAGTGACAAAGACTTCGGCCCTCAGTGCAGTCGGCCCCTCGGAGCCCGCGCCTGGTTTGAAATGAATCACTAAGGCCTCGACCTGAACGGGACCGCCCGCAGGATGGGGAGAAATTCGATATCCTTTCCAAGTGCCTAGGAGGCTTGGAGACGGGCGATTTTCCGTACTTCCAGAGGGAGCCAATCGCTTCGGCAGAACGGGCGCAACCCCTTGCAGCTGATCCGCAAGCCAAGTTCCTTGCCGCTTCTCACGCTCTAAAAACTCAGAGTAAGTTTCTTGAGCCTGAGCGTTCTTCATCCCTCGAAGAGCGCGAGCAGCTGCCAAACGAGTTCCCGGATCGATGCTCTTCAGAAAAGTCCCGACAAACTGCGCTTCACGAACCGTATCGGTTTGCCCTACGGCCTGAATCGCCGCCTGACGCATCACTTCGTTATCAGTTCGGACCGCTTCCTCACGGAGTCGCTCAAGAGCTACCGGATCTTCCGGGAAAAACCCCAGCGCTGTGAGCAGGCGATGCCGATGGCGCGAGTTCTCGGTCTGACCGAGCATATTCACAATCACGCTCGGCGTCTCTGCACCCAGACTTCGCCAAGCCTCGGGCGTATCGGTTGGATGAATTTGAACGAGCCAGCCCTGAATCGTTCCTCGAACTCGAGCTTCGGAAGCACTCTCGGCCCTGGCCATTGGACTTTGCAAAAGCCAAGAAGCGCAAAGAATACTCATCATGATAAAAGCGGGAACTCGACGCGAAAGAAGCATGGTTTTCCTTCAGCTGCGCTTCATTGAACCATGGAGTTGAAATTCAAAAGCGCGGAAGACTGGGTTGAAAAAATCTGACCATCGGTTCCTAGAGCCGGAATCGTCTTCTTCGAGGTGTACCACATCACGTGATTCCACTGACAAAGGTCGGCTTCCCGACAAAACACCGAACTCGAAGTTAAGTAGCTGTAGTTTGGGCCACACTGAGTGGCACAAAGACTTCCATTCGAGTTGCTGTAACAAGAGGACGAGGTCGAATAAATAAAGTCGTATCCTGTCACCTTGCGAGTGCACTGCGGAGTGTCCGGAATGGGATCATGATAGGTTCCGGCACTTTCAGACGGGTGATTCAAGCTCAAGTAGTGGCCGATTTCGTGAGCCATCGTCCCCCCCATCTCGATGAAATCGGCATCTTGAAGGGAGTAAGCGCAGCTCGACTGTCCTGTGCAGGCGCCGTTGTATTTCCCCAAGTTTCCAAAGCTTGAAAAAACGAGTCCACTCATCCCGGTTCCATTCACAGGAGAACCGGTGATACCGCCTGCAACCCCCAGAGTAGAGTCCGGCAAACTGTCGACGATGAAAACGTTCAAGGCCTTTCCTTCTGAGGCAGGGTCCACCAACTGAGAGCCGACTTTAAAGAGTGTCTTGTAATCATCATCGGTTGTGAGATTCGCGTAAGCATCCCCACCATTTTGGCAGGTCCACTCATAGGCCGTGATTTTACCGAATCGAATTCCCGTCCCCACGTTTGCACCTGCATAGGCTGCCGTCGCTGCAGAAGCGGGACTTGAAGAATCCCCCGAACGCCCCGAGAAAATTCGGTGCGCTTGCTTGATCAGTTCATCCAAGTTGCGTTGCCCATCGGTCGTTCGCGAAGCATTGACGCTCGTATTTCCGACCAAAATCACATTCACGTCGACCGAACCGTTTCCAAGCGAACTCGAGAGAGTTGAACCCGAAAGGGTCGTGTCCTTCTTCTGAATCACCTTCACGTTCAAGGTCACCGGCTTGTCGTTGCCGATCGAGGAATTCAGATAATTCGTCATGACCGCAAAGGTCGCGGTGTAACTGCCTTGAGGAATTTTCCCACCCGCCGTGAGGAAGTGCCCGGTTCCTGAATTGCTAAATGCGCAGCCACCTGCGGAGCCCAGAGCTGGAGAGGTCCATTGGCAGGTGGGGAATGAGTAAACCGAGGCGGTATTCACTGAATCCAAAACCGTGTGGTGTTGTTCCCACTGATCCCGGTCTCCAAAATAGGCGGAACTCAAGCCTGGTCCACACGAGGAATTCAAAGAGCAGCTCGTGCCACTGCAAGCGTAAGGGGTCGAACTCGTGCAATTCGATCCTGAAGTGAGCTGAATCCAGTCGAGTGCCGAGCCGCCTTCGGGGTTGGGTGCTTCGAGTTTCACTAAAATCGGATAACCCCGCAGTGAAGGAAGCTGATCGGTCGGAGTAACTGCGGCATCTGCCACCAAAGTGAGAGAGCCTGCCACGCCCAGGTCCTGATTGACCGTGAAAGTCACACTCATCAAAGCTTGCGCCGTTCTCGAGAAAGACGCGTCAATTCCCGTCAAAACGCCGCTTGCGCTCAACGCTTGAGTGCTCACACTCACGCTCGAATCGTGGTTCGAATCACCCATTCCAGCGGCGACTAAGCCCGAAGGATCCCAGGATGCGCCACTTGAAAGCGTGGTGCAGGACGGCGCAGTCGAAGTTTTGCTCGTGTCCGCTTTCGGCGCGCACGAGGAAAGCACCAGAAAACCGGTGATTCCGAACCCAGCAATGACCGACTTCCTCAAGAAAGCTGAACTGAGAATAATCCACCCACCCACCTTACGAGTGTAAGGACTCTTCGGCTTAAGGCCAAGCGACAGAATTTCGACGCCACCTTTCGCCCGAGAGTTGGCTTCCCTCAGGCCACGGTGTCATGATGGAAGACACGGGGGCCCTGATTTCCCATGGAACTTCTACTTCAGCTCACCCGCTACCGAGTCGCGCTCGCAGTGCTTGCACTGGTTCTTGGGCTTCTGGGTGAGCGGCTTCATCCTCTGAGAAAAGCACGCGCCCCTCAAGGGAGCGCCCGCAGACGGCGCATGAATCTTTACCTAGGTTTCATCACGACCGTTCTCACCGCACTCGTCCTCACCCCGGTCCTTTCGCCGCTTGCTGAGTGGGTTCAGAGCCGAAACCAATCCCTCGTCCAGGCAGACTGGCCTTTTGTCCTTCGCTTCGCCTTGGTTCTTCCGGTGCTCGATGCGCTTCTCTATTTTTGGCATCAAGCGAACCACCGAGTCCCTCTGCTTTGGCGCTTCCACCGCGTCCACCATTCCGATCCCGACATGGACGCGACCACCGCGTTTCGGTTTCATTTTGGAGAGTACATTTTGTCGGGCGCACTCAGCGCCATTCAGCTTCTGATCGTCGGTTCCCAGATCGAGCTCCTCTTAGCCTACGAGCTGATCGTCACTCTCGTCGTCCCCCTTCACCACTCGAACTGGGATTGGGGAAAACGCTGGGAGCCACTGCTCTCAAACATCATCGTGACTCCAGGAATCCACGCGGTTCACCACTCCAACACCGCACGCGACACCGATTCCAACTACAGCACCATCTTTTCGATTTGGGACAAGCTCTTCGGTACCTCGCGCCCCGTACGTGCTCCCTCGACGATGACGATCGGATCGCCCGATCTTTCCGACCCCAAGCGCGTGGCGCGCCTCGGACAATGCCTCGCGCTTCCTTTCCAAAAGATCGGGCGCTGAACGTTCAGCCGCTGCCGAACGCTCGATGAGGCGAATGCTGCCCTACCCACTGCCGAAGCTCACACCGCGACTTCCCGTCGCGGATGCGCACGAGCGCGAACGTTCGGCGCATGGGGCTACCCAAACTTTCCCAATCCAGATTGATCATCTGAGTCCAGGTGCCCGTGTTGATGTACTGCTTTCCATCCGGGTAAACCTTATCCATCGCGCGGTGCGTGTGACCGAAAATCACGGTTTGAAGCTCGGGATCCTGATCGAGAAGCCCCCGAGCTTCGGCTTCGAGATCGACCCAAAACTTGGTTTCTTGCTTCAAAATTTCGGCCGTCACCTTCCAATGAGCGCGGCGGCGCGGACTCCAGATGAAGCGAGTTTTTAAGAAGTAATAAATGGATAAAAAGACGTATCGAAGCGTGAACCAAGGATCGAGAAGGAGATTGAAAGCGACGAAGACTTTCACGGGTCTTACTTTGTCGATGTACTTTCGTTCCCAGCGTAGGCGATTCACGATCTTCAGGACGTAAAAGCTGCTCCACGGAATATTGAGAACGGGCTGATCCAAGTATTCAGTCAGGAGCGGCCGCTCGAAGTTTAGCACTGAGCCCGCCTCAAACTGATTTCCGTGGCGCACCTCGACACCGCCCTCAAACCGCAGGCGATCGCGATCGGCAACCACGCGGACGCTGGGGCTTGGGTAGCGGCCTTCGGGATCCCAGGCGCGAGTGATGCCCTCCTGCACTTTCGGAAAGAACAGGTCGGCGTCGTGGTTTCCAATCAAGTAGGTGATGGATTTTCCGGGCTGGGAGGCAAACTCACGCAGCG
>JACCDO012377703.1_pt1 | contig 19224 bp, 15 predicted proteins | sample 7446101 | NCBI WGS metagenome assembly JACCDO01 (sample SAMN15323440, study PRJNA562643) | freshwater metagenome | isolation source: river surface water | place: USA:Blue River Watershed | collected 2017-08-16 | reverse complement strand
TTTAGAAGGTCCTCCTGGTGTTGGTAAAACTAGTTTAGTTAAACAAGGTGTTGCTAAAGCTCTTAAACGTCCTTTTTGTTTTTATGCGTTAGGAGGAGCGAGTGATGCGAGTAATTTAGAAGGTCATTCATATACCTATGAAGGAGCTATATGGGGAAGAATAGTAGAAATGTTTATGGAAGCAAAAGTTATGAATCCTGTTATATTTTTTGATGAATTAGATAAAATTAGTGATACTTCAAGAGGTCAAGAAATAAGTAGTATTTTAACACATTTAACAGATCCATCTCAAAATACTACATTTTATGATAAATATTATAGTGAAATACCTTTTGATATTTCTAGAACTTTATTTTTCTTTTCATATAATAATAAAGAATTAATTAATCCAATATTAAAAGATAGATTAACCGTTATACAATTTGATGGATATCAAACTGAAGATAAATTAAAAATAGCAACTAATTATATTATACCAGAATTAATGGAAAATCAGGGATTTTCAAAAGAAGATATAATATGGGATAATGATAATATAAAATATATTCTACAAAAATATTGTAAAGAAGAAAAAGGAGTTAGAAATTTAAGAAGATGTTTAGAAGATATTATGATGAAAATAAATTTATTAAGATTAATGAATAAAAAAGAAGATGATGAAAAAATAGAAAATAATAATAATGATACAAAATTAATACTATATCAAGAAGGAATTAAAAATAATAATTTTACTGGTAAATTTAAAATTAAATATAAAAAAAATAATTCTAAAAAATATGATAAAAATGATAATATAAATGAAAAAAATAAAATAATAAATTATTTAGATAAAACAAATGATAATTCTAATGATAAAAATGATAAAAATAATAAAGAAAATTTAGATAAAATAAATAATGAAAATTTATCCGATTCTAATAATATTAATCATTCTAATTTAGATATTAAAAATAGAAAAATTAATATACCATATTGGATAGATGATTTTAAATTACCATGTAAAATTAACAATAATCTAATAGATATATTTATGAAAACTTCTTCTTTTAATGAAAAAGAAACAAATTCAAACTTACATATGTTATATATATAATATTTATTAATCTATTAGATAATATAAATTTTATTTATTTTTATTATTTATAGTTTTTATGATAAAAGTGATTTTTTATTTTTTTAATTTAATGATAATTATTAAATTTTACAGATAAAAGAAATGAAAATAAATATATTATTTTTTATCTATTTTAAATATAGAAATCATATAGAATAATGGATAAAAAGAATAGAAATGAAGAAAATGAAAATGAAAATTATAACGAAAATGAAAATGAAAATATAAATTTAGATAATATTTTAGATAATAATAATGGAGATGGAAATGAAGAAAACAATGTTGAAGAAAATGAAAATAATATTAATGAATCAGACAAATCCATAGAAAATTTAAATGAAGAAAATAATTCAGATGAAAATAATTATGATAATAATGATGAAACTGATACTGAAAAAATATCATTTTTAGATCAAATTATTAATAATAATGAAAAACAATCTAAAAAAAATAATTTTTCAGAAGAAATAATATTAAATATTCATTTTAAGTCATTTAGTAAATCTTCTACTCAATTATCATTAAAAAAAGAAGAAAGTTTAATAAGATATAATATTAATAAATTATTAGAAAAAAAAAAAATTAAATATAAAATAACAAATGAAATTAATGATAATAATTTTTTTATTATCATTAGTAGAGAAATACCTCGTGATTTATCTGATATATATTCATTGGTTAAAAAAACAAATATAGAAATTGAAGATGGTTATATAAAAAATGTAATATTTGTAGTAATTCAAGAAGCAAATGAAAATGATAAATGTGATATTTTTAAATCAAATTTAAAAGAATTAAAAGTATTAAAATTATTTATTAAAAAAGGAGAAGATAAAGATGGAAGAAAAACATTTTTAAAATGTACAAATAATCGTATTCAAATAGATTATATTATTAATTCTATACAAAATTTCTATGAATTAAAAATAAAAGAATTAGAAAATATAAAATTAGAAGAAGTTAATAATACTGAATTAGAATTAGAAAATAAAGAAAAAGATGATAAATTAGATGATGAATTATATTCTAATTCTGTAATTGTATTTACTAATATTAATGAAACTAAAAAATTAACATTAAAAGACCCCTCTAAAAAAATTAGATTAATATTATCCTCTTTTGATAAATTTATGAAAAATTTTCCACAAAAAAATAATATTTTATGTTCAAAAATTTTAAATGCATTTATTGATAATAATAACTTTTTTGTTGAAAAAAAAAAAGCTATATATCTTGATGCTACTATTAATCCAATTGGTACAAAAGATTCAAATTTATATCAATATATAACACAAGTTTATAATCATTATTCAATAAAAAATAATGAAGAATGGTCAGTTTATGAAAAAAAAAATGAAATAAAATTAAAAAATAATATATTAAAAAAATATTTAATATGTAAAGAATTCATAAAAGAAAAAAATAATATTGAATCATTATTAAATTTTGATATTAATAATAATCAAGGATATCCAACATTTAGTTTAGAAGAGATAATTTTACCTTTAATTGCTAATCATGATGAAAAAATAAAAATATTAATACCGTGTTTTATAAAAGTAAACATAATAGATGATAATGAAGATGATTTAAATAAAAAAAAGAATACTGATTCAACATTATATTTAATAAATTATTTATATTATACAAATCAAAGAATTTATTTATATCCACTATATTTTGTTGATACAAGTAATCAAATAATAGATAATAGTGAAAAAATGGAAATAATTAAAAAGAATATTTTACAAGATACAAATTATTATTTTACTGAAATAATAAAATCATCTGTTTTATATTCTTTTGTTAAAATTCAATTTGGAGGTGTTATAAATTATTCTATTGATTCTATTAATTTAGTTGATCTTAATTTTCATCAAAATCATTTTTTTAATACTTTTTTCCAATTATTCTATACTTTAATGAATTTTGATAAAAAACCATTAGAAGTTTTAGATATTTTTGAAGCAAATGATTTAATAGATCATTATTATATCTTTTTACAATTTGTTCAAGAATTATGTGACAAAGATATAAATTAATTTTTATTATTTAATTTTATTTTTTTATTATATAATATCATTATAATAATGATATTAATATTTTAAAAATATTAATAATTTTTTTATTTTTTTTATTAATTTTTACACCATACTTCAAAAAAATTATTTTTACAAGGATGATGATCTAAACCTCCACCCATAGAAAATATTATATTAAATCCTTTTTCTTTAAATTTATTATCTACATATATTTTTTCATTAGCATCTAAAAAATCATTTTCTATTATAATTAAATTTAAATTATCCAGTATTTCTGGAAAATCCATTAAAATATAATATAACGCACCTTCACAATCACACATTAATGTATCAAAATTTATATTATATTTATTATTAATCTCCTCAAAAGTAATAGTTGGTACTAAAGTAAATCCTGGAATATCTATTTCAGATGGATATGTATTCCATCCTTTTTGTATTAATCTTCTTTTAGATAAAGCTGCATTTATTGAATGAAATTTAAATCCATTTTCAATTCTATTTTTTTCAAGAACAATATAGTTATCAAAATCAGTTTCAAGTGTTACTAAATTTGAACTATCTTCTAATTTATTTGCTATTATTAATGATACTCTTCCAATATTTGAACCTAATTCTAAAACTTTAGCATTTTCTGGTATAAAGGCAGCACTTAAAATTTGTTCTGGATATTCTTCATTCCATGAATCACTTTCAAATCTTTTATTTAATTTACATTTTTGTTGTATTTTATCAACAAAGATATTTGGTATTATATTTAATTTTATATCAAAATTACATAAACTATTATAATAATTTATTTTATCATCATTTAATTCACATTGATATGCTTGTTCTTCTTTTAATATAATAACATCATTATTATCAAAAACTATTTTTATATTTAAAGATTTATTTAAAAAAGGTTTTCCAAAAATTAAAGATCTATTCTTTTCACCTGTTGGTAAATATAAGTATTTATTTTGAATAAAATATGCAATTTTATCTGTTATATCAATATAATAATCATCATAACCATAAAAAAACTTCATTTAAATTAATATTTTATATAATTAAATTATATAAAAGGAATTTTAATAAAACGTAATTTTTTAAATTAATTTTTTATTTTCTTTAAATTTAATAAATAATTTAATATTTAATTTTAATTTTTAATAATTATACTAGTTTTAATTTAATTATTTTATTTGAATTTATTTTTTTAATGGTTTATTTGCATTTGATTTACCTTTAGTAGCCACTTTTTTATTATCAATTAATTCTTTACATTCTTGTTCTGTTAAATCAACTGGATTTTTATTTTTAGGAATACTTGCAAATATTTTATCTAATTGAACATAAGGACCATATGGACCATTTTTAATAAAATATTTTCCAACCTTTTTAGGTAATTGTTCTAAATTATATTCCGATGTTTTATTTTCTGTATTTGAAACATTTGTTGATTCATTATTGTTCGTATTAGTATTATTATTTGTATTAGCTTTAGTATTATTATTAATATACATACATTCTTTAGCTTGTTCAAGAGTTAAATTTTCATCCATTCCTTCTTTTAATTTATAATTAATATCATTATAACATATATAAAATCCATATTTTCCTTTTTTAAGAATTATATTTTTATCATTATGTTGTCCAAGTATTTTAGGATAATTATCATTTTCTTTTTGATTAATAAAATCTTCTAAAGTTACTGATTCAATAGTATGTCCTTCTGCTAATTTTATATATTTTTTATCTTTTGCTTTATCTTCTCCAATTTGATAAACTGGTCCATATTTAGCATTATAAACATAAACATTTTTACCATCATCCATTCCAATACATCTTTTTTCAATATTATTTGTATTATTAAGTACTGTATTTTTTAATTTTTCAACATTTGGATGAAAAGTGTTATAATAATTATTAATAACATAATTCCAAACTAATTCACCATTAGCAACTTGATCTAATTTATTTTCCATATCAGATGTAAATTCTTCATTAACAATCATATCAAAATTTAGATTTAAATAATCATTTGTTCGTTTACCAACTTCAGTAGGAACTAATTTATTTTTTTCATTTCCAATTAAAATATCAATTTTATGATTCTTTAATTTATTTTTTTCAAAAGTAAAACAAACTCCAGGAATTTTTTTACCAGGTATATTTTTTTTTTCAATATACAATCTTTCAAATAATTTTGATAAAATAGATGCATAAGTTGAAGGTCGACCAATACCAACTACTTCCATTTTTTTAATAATACTTGCTTCAGAATATCTTAAAGGAGGATTTTGATATTTTTCAGTAGATACTACTTTTTCATTATCAATATTATCACCTTCTTTAATTTCTCCAAATAAACCTCCAATTAATTCATCTTCTTCTTCATCTTCTTTTTTAATATTATCATCATATATTTTTTTATAACCTTCAGATATAATTCTTTCAGCTTTTGCTAAAAATTTTTCAGGTTGATTATTTATTGCAATAATCATAATATACAAATCAGATATACATGGAGCCATTTGACTAGCAACTGTTCTTCTCCAAACCATTTGATAAATTCTTTTATCAATTTCATCAAATGTATCTTCTAGATTTTCTTGATGAATGTGAGTAGGTCTAATAGCTTCATGTGCTTCTTGTGCTGATTTTGATTTAGTTTTAAAATTACGAGGATGAAAATAATTGCGTCCATAATCAGGATGACCAATTATATAATCCTTAATTTCTTTCATAATATGTTCACTTAGTGTTGTTGAATCAGTACGATGGTAAGTGATTTTACCAGATTCATATAAATGTTGTAAAACAGACATAATTTTCTTTGAAGGTAAATTAAAACGCTGTCCTAAATCTTGTTGAATACTACTTGTTGTATAAGGTGGTGGTGGTCTTTTTTCAACTCTTTTAGATTCAATTTTTTCAACAAAATAAGTAGAATTTTTAATTCTTTCAAAAAATTCTTTAATTTGTTCTTCATTTGTAAATTGTACATTTAATGTTCCTAAAATATTATTTTTAAAATAACCAACTGTTTTAAAATATTTTTTATCTTCAAATCTTTCTACCTCTCTCTCTTTTTCAACTATTAATTTTAAACAAACTGATTGTACTCTACCTGCACTTAAACCTGGTCCAATACTTTTCCATAATAAAGGTGATAATTCAAAACCAACTAATTTATCCAAAATTTGACGAGCTTGTTGAGAATGAACCATATTCATATTTATTTGTCGAGGATTACTTACTGCATTTTTAAGAGCTGCTTCAGTTATTTCATGAAAACATATTCTATTTAATTGAGAAGTATTCATTTTTAAAACAACTGCACAATGCCATGCAATAGCTTCACCTTCTCTATCTTCATCAGCAGCAAGAAAAACTCTATCAACTTTTTTCATTGTATCTTCTAAATCTTGAATTTGTTTATTTTTTGTTCCAATTTTATAATATACTGGTCTAAAACCATTTTCTGTTTCAATTCCTAATTCATTTTTTTTTCCTAATTCTCTAATATGTCCAAATGATGCTTTTACAATATAATCTGGACCTAATAATTTTTCAATTGTTTTTGATTTTGCAGGAGATTCTACTATTAAAAGTGTCTTCATCTTTTATATATTATATTAATCTATATTTTTGTTAAAATATATTTTATTATTTAAATTTACTCTAAATCATTTTTTTTTTCATTTAATATTATTTTTTATATAAATATTATATATATAATTATTAGATAAATAATTATTAAATAAAAAATGAACTTAAAGAAAATATTAAATAATTGTGAAAAATGTGAATATATGTTATCATTTTTTTTAATTTGTATATTTTTTATATTAGGATATCATATTTCTCATTTTATTGATATTGTATTCTATTTTAAAAATAAAAATAAAAATAAAGATTTAAATACTATTCATGATTCTTTAATCTTATTAGAATTAATTATTGAATTTGGTATTGCTATTATTTTACAAAATATTTTTGAAAAATATCATACAAACTTATTAGATCCATTATATAATGTTTTAAATGCTAAACCACCTAATTATATTTATTATTTAATTACAGTTGCATTTGCAATGGGTATATTTAAAAATTTAAAAAATATGGAAAATAATGGAATACATTTAAAGGAAAAATATAAAAATATAGTTGTTGATAAGTTAAATAAAAATACTTTTTATAATAAATATTTAAAAAATTATGTATATAGAATTTTTAATTTTTAATTAATATTATTTTTTATTTAAATTTTTTTAATTTTTTTTTATAAATATAAAGATTATTTTATTTAATTTATTTTTTTTTTAGTACTCTCTTTTTAGATACCTCATTAACATTATCATTTTTAATAACCTTTATATTATTATCAACAACATCATTTGTTATCTCAACATTTCTTTGTACATCTCTTGTACTTAAATTCGTAGTAGTACTTAAATTTGTAGTTGTATTAGAATTAATATTTGATTCATTAATTCTTTTTTGTTCTTCTAATCTCATATCATTTAATTTCATAATATAATTTGTAGTAATATCCATTTCATTTTCTCTATTAATCTTCATTTGCATTTTTAATCTTTCTGAAGTTTTAGTAGTTTTTGGTAAAACAAGATCTCTTGAAATATCTTCTACTGATAAATCTTTCATACGATATCTTGTTTCTAAACACCATTTTATTGTATTTAAAAATTTTGGTATATCAACATCAACTTCATAATAAATTTCTTTTACTGATTCTCTTAATTTAGCACCATTTGCAATATGTTGTTCATATTCTTCTTGTGTTATATCTTTTAATTGATAAAATTTACCCTCTTTTTTACCTAAAATAAATAAATCAAAATTTTCAATACCAATACTTTGTAAATTATATCTTGTTTTTAAAGCATATAAATCTGCATGTCCTCTAGGACGCTGTCTAGCTAATCTTCTTTCAATATCCATTTTAAGAGTCACCATTTTCATACCTAAAAAATAACAATGAAAATCTCCATTAGCAAGAACTTCTTTAAAATATTTTGAACCAGTATTTCTAGCCCATGTATCTAACCATACAGACCAATAATGAGGCCAATGTTCAGTACCTTTAATAAAAATATCCATAAATTGATTATTTTTATCCTGAGTATTTTCTTGAACAGAATCAAAGTTTAAAATAAATTCATCTTCATTATTATTACTACTTTCATTTCGAAAATGATTTAAATGTCTTTCTCTAAAATCGAGTATGCGATTTTTTGCTTCTTCACTAATGTTATGAGCCATAAAATCAATATCATTCGCTTTTCTAGAACCAATAATATTTAAAATTATTGAACTAAAAAGTAAAATTTGAGATTGATCAATTAAATCAAATTGTTCAAAATAAAAATTTCGATAAATATTAATTCTTCTTTTATGTTCTTCATAATCATGAAAAAAATAATATTCTAAACTTTGTATTTTAATTAAATCCATTGTATTTTTATTAAAAAAAATAGTACTTAAAACCCATTTTTCACGAATATTATCAGGTGAAAATAATGAATAATTTTCTGCTAAAACACTTTTTTGAATAATTTCCGAATTTTTTTTAAAAAGTACAAAAATTGTTAAATGAATTTTTTCATCATTTTCTTTTGTTTTAAAATAATTAAATTTTTTATTTATTGATTCTTCAAAACGTCTATATGAATTAATATTATTTCTTTCATATAATAATTGAAACATAATTTTTAAAAATATTTCTTTGTCAACTTGTTCATATTTAATTGCAATCTTTATATATTTAGATTTTAAATATTCTTCAAAATATAATAAAGATTCATCTTGATTTTTATTAATTAATAATAAAATATCAAGATTATCAAATGTTTTTAATGCATTTAATAACATATCATTTGTAGCTGAATCAAAATTTTGAATTACATTTCCTTTTTTTATTAAAATATTCATATTACCTAAAAGATAATTATTAGTATAATCTGCTTTATCCCATATTTGTAATATAGGATTTTTTAATTCTTCCAAATTTCTCAATTTCATGTTTGATTAATTAATTTTTATTATAAGTTTATCATTTATATTATAAAATTCTATTCTATTCATTTTTTTTTTCATTTAATTAAATTATTTACGTTAATATATTTTTATATAATTTAGATAATTTATTAATAATTTACTAATTCAATACCATACTTTTTATTCCAAATACCTATTTTTTTAATTTCATTCTCTTTTAATCCATAAATATTTATATTTTCTTTATTATTATTATCATTTTTACGTTCATCTAACATATTTCGAATTGCTTGTAAATATTGATTTGATGGTAAAAATTCAAATTTCTGATTATTTTTAATATAAACATAAGATTCAACAATTTCTTCTAGATTGTTATCTAATTGTTTTATTATATTTATCTTTTTTCTCTCATATCCTCCTTCAAATTTATCTAATTTTTCAATTTCTTCTAATGATAATTTAACTAAAATTCCATATACATTTGAATCTATTTTTGAATAAATAGATGCGATACCTCCATTCCATCTTTCACTTTTACCAGCGAAAATTCTTATATAATTTTTTAAATATCCTTTTTCTGCTATTATTTTTTCATTTAATTCTAATCTTTTTTGAATTTGTTCTGTATTATTAGAACCGTAACAAAATAAATAAAATTTTGATTCTGAATTTTTAATATTTTTATTAATGGATGTTTGAATCATTATATTATTAGATATTAATAAATTATCATTTGATTTTTTACTAAAATAATTAATACAATTAAAATAAATTTTCATAAAAAAAGGATAAATAAATATTGAATAAATTTCCATTTTTATTTTTAATTTAATAATATTATTTGAATAATTATTAATTAAATTAATTTAAAAAAAAATCTTAATCATTTTTTTATAAAAAAATTGATTAAAATTAATTCAATAAATTTTTATATTTATTAATTATTATAAAAAATTTAATATGCAAGAAAATCTATATACGTATAATAATTCAAATACTGATTTTATATTAAATAATAACTTGAGAAAATCAAGAATATTAAAAAATAGTCAAAACAAAGAATTTAATTATTCAGATATATTTTCAAATATTTATGAATTTATCAGAGATATTTACACTTTTAAAGATACATATCATGAAGATGGTTTTAATATAAAAATATTTAATGAACGTAAAATATGTATTAAATTACATTATTTAGACAATTATTTTATCTTTTTATCATCAAATAAAAAAATAATTTTAATGCAAAAAGAATTAAATGATGAAGAATCAAGTAAAGATTATGAAAAATTTAATCAACCACATAAAATAGCATGTATAGATGAGTCAATTAATAATATATATAAAAAAATTGAAGAAAAAATGAATTTTTTATTAGATTTAAATCGTAGAGGGTTTTATTTAAAAACTTTTGAATATCGTATTTTTAATTTTTTTACTAAACTTAATAAAGATATTCAATCACAATATTTAGTTTTTGATGAAGAACCTAGTTTAGAAATATCTTTACCTAATACTAATTTATATTTAACTTTAGATCATAATAATATGTTAGAAATTGATTTTAAAAATAATATATCAAATGATTATAGAAAAATACTAATTAATGATAAAAAAATAACATTTAATGAATTTGGTAAAATAAACAAAGGATTTCAAAGAATTTCACATTTTATTATGATTTATGTATTTAATATACATATATATAATTTAGGTAATAAAATGTTAAATAACTTACAAAATCATTTTAAAGAAGATTTTAAATATATAGAAGACCCTTTTATTGAAAATTTAACTCCTTATTTTTACAAAAGTTTTAAAATTAAAAATGTTCAATATACAATTTCAATTGAAGAAAATGGTGAAGTATATTTAATGAGAGACCCCTATTTATATTCTGAAAATGATGTTAATTTAATTTTTGTTGAAAATATGAGATTAAATAAAAAAATAGGATTTTTACATTCTTTAGATTCTATTCAAAATCAAAATACTAAAGATATTGTTTATGAATATGGATTTAAAAATAATTTAATTGCTATTGCTAAGATTATTATTGATTTTATTCGAAATAACGAATAATATTTATTAAAAAAATATTTTTATTTATAATTTATAATTTATCTACTTTAAAATTTATTTTTTTTTACTCAAAATTAAATTTTTCTTTAGTACCTCCCATATAAGGTAACCCATGTCCTTCTTCGATCATAATATCATTTAATGATTTAGTGTCAACTCCATTATAAACATTTACTAAAATACGTCCATATTTATCAAAATCTAAACATTGAATTTCAACTAATCCTTCTTTTCCTCTTTCTAATAATTCTATAAATCTTGCTCTTGCTAATTTTGCAGCTTCTTTTTCTTTTTCTCTATTTGGATTACTTAATGATGGTTTCATCTCAGGTGTATCATAACCCATACATCTACATTTATATTTCATCTTTTCACCATTAAAAAAGAATATACTTGAAAAAGTATCCCCGTCATAAATATTAACTGGTTTCACTATAAATTTTTTTCCCTTAAATGAAAAATATGGAATATCTTTTTCATTCGTCTCTTTTAATTCTTTAATAATATCTATTTTATCTTCTTTTACCTCTTTTACATCTTTTATATCTTTTACATCTTTTACCTCTTTTACTTCTCTTATTTCAACTTGATTTTTATTTCTATTTGGTTCATTAACTTCTTTATTAACTCCTAAACAAATTCCCATTTTATTTTAAATATTAAATTTATATTATATTTATATTTATATATATATTATCTATTCCTTTTTTTTTATATTTAATAATTTTAAATAAAAGTAATATGATAATAAATTTAGTAAAATATAATTAATTTAAAAAAATATTAATTAATAAAAAATAGATTAAAAATAAAAAAAAGTTAAAAAAGTTAAAAATAAAATGAATGAAGATCAAAATAAACAAATAAAAATAAATAATATAAAAAAAATATATTATCATACATATTTAATATTTTGGAGTATTTTTTATATTATATTTTTTGGTTTTAATATTAATTATAACAAAATATTAACTATAAAATTTATTGATTATAATATGTATGAATATTTAGATATAGTTAATAATCAATACTTAGAAAAATTAACAATATATCTACAAAATTATATACTAGTTAACATTATCACACGTTATTTTATTTCAGAGTTATCAAATAATTATTATGAAAATTTATTTGTTGATATATTTGATTATGTAATGTTGGAATTTGGAAAAAAAAATAGTAATGTTTTAAAAGTTTTTATGATATATCAAAGTTTTAATTGGTTATTATTTGTTAATATTTTGACATATTATAAATATCTTCCAAAAAAAGTATTTTTAAATTATTTAAAAATTAGAGAATTTAAAATAGTTTTAATATTAATTTTAATTACAAAAACTAATATTTATAATTATAATTATAATACTAATTATAAAAATTATTTAATATTAAATAATTTAGCATTAATTATTAATATTTTTTGTATTTTTATAGTGAGTTTTTATTTTTATAGTAAATTCAATATAAAATCTAATATTAAAAATAATTAATTTAAATTAATAAAAATAATGTACTTAAAGAAATTGTTTATAAAAATAAATTATAAAAATGAAAAGTTGTAAATTTATAATATATGAAAAAGGTAATGAATTAGATAAAATAGAATTTGAAACATATGAATTTCCATTTGATATAAGAATATATGATTTAAGAATGGAGATAATGTGGAGATTATATCCAGGAGATAGACTTGACCATGAAAATTTATATTATTTAGAGATGGAGTATATCGGAAATAAAGTTTATAAAGATTTTGGAAAATTATTTTTTGATAAGGGTAAAATACCAAAAACAAATGATAGTTTTCCATTATCAAAATTTACATCAGAAGAGAGAACATATGAATTTGTGGTATATCGAGTAAATAAAAAAGATTTAGATGATTATATTCCAGTTAAACCGTTAACAAATGATGAAGCTAAAAGATTAAATGATATGTTTAAAGAAATTGAAGATAAAAAATATATAAAAGAAGATAAAGAAGATAAAGAAGAAGAAAATAGTAATAATAACTATAATACAAATTATAATAATAGTAATAGTAATAATTATACAAATTATTATAATAAAAATTATAATTATAATTATAATTATGGATATAATAAAAAAATGCAAAATGATGATGAATGGTAAATTGTAAAATATATTTTTTATAAATATATTAATATAAAAAAATATTAATAATTATTGTAATTTTTGTCGACACATGGGACAAGTTTGGATGTTCATAAAAAGAATAATTCGTGAAAAGTTATGTTTGCACTTTGTTTGAAACATAACATCTACTTCATCATATAAAATTGGACACTCTTCAGGATTTTTAAGTTTTATTTGAGTAAAAATAGAAGCATTTAAAATTGATAATTCATCAATAAAATCTTTATCAACTAAACTAATTTCCATTTGATGAGATATATTTACGAGATAAAAATAACATTTTTTACTATTTTGAAAATAAATATTTCGCAAAGTCTTTATCTTTTGATTTGTTAAATAATTCATCAAACTATATTCTTTAAATTTTGTTAAACAATAATTTAAAATTCGATAAACTTTATTTTTAAAAAAATCCCTACTAATCGATATTTTTTCATCACAATCTCTATCATTTGATCTTTTACCCATTAAATAATTGTTAAATGCTTTTTCTATTTCATTAATTTGTTCATAATATTCACCTAAATAATAAAATCCATCATAATTCTTATTTTCGATTGCTAAATTCATATATGTCTTGAATTTATCAATATCATTAATATCTTTGTAAATCATACCTAAATCAATCATAGCTTCTGTATCATTAAATTTACTAATACATTCTAATAGAATTTGAATAGCATTCATATTATCATTTAATTTATCTTTGTAAATATTAGCAATTTTAAAATATGATTTTTTATCATTTAATCTAGTAGCTCTTAAATAATAATTAATAGCTTCAATATAATTATTTTCAGTTTCATAAATAATTGCTAATTTAATGATAGCATTAACATTATTTAAAGAAATTAATAATTTATAGTATTTTTTAGCTTCTTCAATATTATTTTCAGCTTCCAAATAAAAATTCGCCAAATCTAAAATACTTTCAGTATGATTATTTTTAACTCCAATATCATAACATTTTTTCATTAATCGTATATTTGGTTCAATATCTCTATAATAACAACCTAATAAATAACTACATATTGAACTATTAAATTCAATACCAAAGTTTAAATATTTTTTAAGATTATCGGCATGAAAATTATCATATAAAAAATATAATCCTAAATTATGACAAGCGCATAAATAATTATCAAACAAATTAGTAGGTGCGTTTGATAATTTTGAATTTTTACAAGGGTATTTTTTATTAAATTCATCAATAAATAATTGATATTTAATAGCAGACTCTCGTTTTAATTTTTTTTTATCTAATTCATATGCTAAAATAAAAATCGAGTACAAATCACCCAATTCATAAGCTTTTAGTAAATTTTCTTTCATTTTAATAAAATTCTTCTCTCTATCTCTATAATAAATAGCTAATTCAAAAGCTGAATTAGCATGTTCAAGTTCAATACCTTTTTCACAAACTTTTTTTAACATATTGTAATTTTTAAAATTTTTTAAAAAAGCGATAAAAGAATCGATAATTTGAGTAAATTCGAATTCAAAAATACCAATTGAAAAAATTAAAAAAAGATTTTCCAAAAGATTTTGTGTAGCTATTTTATTTTTTTCCTTTTCTATTTTTTTAAATATAGTATAATAATTTGTTTTACTATACAAATCTTTTTGACTATATTGATGTTGAAAATATGTGATATTTTGTTCTAAAACAAAAGTTTTTTCACCTTTAACATATTGTATGTTTAACTCAACTTTATCATTATTATTAATATTTTGATTCAAATTAGTAAATAAATAAACTAAACTCATTAATTTTTTATTTTTTTTTTTATATATCACTAAAAATAAGTTTTATAATCTTTTTTAAATCAATTTTTTATATAAATAATAACGTAAATATTATTTTTGTACTATTGGAACCCAATAAATCGAACGTCCTTTTTCAAGAGGTTGAGCTATAACTTCTTCTTTTTTATCTGTTAATTTACGTCCATATACTAAAAATTTATAAGAACGCATAAATTTATGTTGAATATGTGATTTATATGCCCAATCCATTATATTTTTAATTTCTTTTTTAATTTTTTTAAGTTCTTTATCACTTAAACTATCAATAATTCTAAAAGGACATATTTTAGCTTTATATAGTCCATCAGCACGAATATAATTTCCTATACCTGCTATTACTTTTTGATCTAATAAAACTGTAGCAATTGGTTTATTTTTATATTTTCTGATTCTTTCAATAAACAAATTATCATCAACATTTTCATGTAGTAAATCAGGACCTATTTTACTTAATTTTTTTTCTAATTCACTATTATTTAAAACATGAATTGTTGCAAAATTTCGCATATCTTCTAAATAAAAAACACCACAATCTGTTATAAAATGATAATGTGTATGTTTATCTTTAGAAAAAACAATATGTCCAGTTAAACCTAAACTTAAAGTTAAATATAAACCATTATCGAATTCTATATATAAAAATTTACCTTTTGTACGAACATCAATAATTTTAGATGGAAGTTTATTTTTGATAAAATCAGATAATTCTTTTGGTATTCCATGACGAATATAACGACCACTAACTATTTTAATATCTTTTAATATACAATTTTTATATTTTTCATTAATTAAATGAGCCATTAATGATACTTCAGGACCTTCAGGCATATTATTCAAATATTCTTAATAATAATAGATATTTTATTTACGTAAAATATATAAATTTAAAAAATGAAAAAAGATATTTAAATAAATATTTTTAATAAATTATATAAAGTTTAAATTTTCAAAATATGAATATTTCAGTAGAAGAAACATATAATACTATAGCTAATTCTTTTAGTAGAACAAGATATAAAAAATGGAATTCAGTAAATCAATTTTTATCCACTGTTGAACCTCATCATAAAATATTAGAATTAGGATGTGGAAATGGTAAAAATTTAATTGACCATACTAATCAATCAATTGGAGTAGATATATCTGAAGAATTATGTAAAATTTGTATATCACGCGGTATTAATGTTATACATGAAGATATACTGAAAGTTGAATTTGAAGAAAACTCATTTGATTATATAATGTGTATTGCTGTAATTCACCATCTAAAAAATATTGAAGACCAAAAAAAGATTATTGAAAAAATATTTAAGTTCTTAAAACCTGGAGGTAAAGCATTAATTACTGGGTGGAATATTAGTGAAGAAAGATATAAATTTGTTCATGGTGATAATTTTGTAAAATTTGGTTATTCTACTAGATATTATTATATATATAATGTGGGAGAACTTAAAGAATTAATTGAAAATACAATTCAAGTAAGTCATATTCAATATACAAATGAAAATTTTAATGACACTGTTTATTTTGTTAAATAAAGTATATTAGATATAAATTTATAATTCTATAAAATATAATTTTTTATTTTTTTAATATTCGTTCACTATTATTTAAACCACTGAAAGAAGGAGGTTTCCAATCTGTTTTATAATCATTTTCATTCACTTCCATACCAATTAATTTTGCTAAATTTGGATCCATATTTGCTAAAATTATATTATCATAATAATTATTATCCTCATCATCTTCTTCATCTGAATCATCACTATATTCATCTCCTGAATATGCATATTCATTGGTCATCCCATAACCTAATCTTGTTTTATTATTTGTATCATTATTATTATCATTATAATTATTTTTAGAATTATTTTTAGATTTATTTTTATCTAAATGTTCATCTATTAAATTTAATTCTTTATTTGCTAAATTTATTTGATTATTTATTGTATTTATCTTAGTATCTAAATCTTCTATATATTCTTTAATATCTCTTTTCTTTTCTTCTAAATCTTTCAATAAATTCTCCAATTTATTTTTAATTTCTATTATATTCATTTTACTCATCTTATATTTATATATATATAATATTATTTAAAAATATTTTAAATTAAAATTTATTCTTTTTCATTCATCATATCACTTATAATTTTAGCTTTAGGAAAAATACCTGAATCAGACATAAAATAAACTTTATTATCTTTTTCAGCCATTTTACCAAGATGTTCTAATCTTTTCATCTCTAATAAATATTCTCCTGCTTTAATATTATCTCCATTAAATTTGCTTGCTAAACTTTCAATTTGTTCAGCAAGACCACTTGATGTTGCTGATAATTCATATTTAAGTGCATCTGATTTATTTTTAGCTGCAATTAATAAACCCTCTGAATTTAAAATAGCAATCTGTTTTGCACCTTCTGCACTGCGAATATCAGCTTGTGTTTGAAGTTCATTTTCACGACGTGATCTTTCTGCTTGCATTTGTTTTTCTAATTGTCTAGCAACCTCATGATTTTGAGGACCAAAGTTTTGAATTTCAAGTCTTGTTGTATTAATTCCCCAATCTGTTGTTGTTTTTCCTAGAATTTTTAACATTTCATTATTAATATCATTTCGATTAGCAATAATCTCATCATAATCAAATTTACCAATTACTGCTCTAAATGAACTTTCACCAACACTTTTTACAGCCATTACTGGTTGTCCAATAGTAAAACATACTTTCTCTGCATCTACTACTTTATAAAATACAGTACCTGATACAGTTACTGGAACATTATCTTTTGTATAAGCATTTTGATTGTCTAAATTTACAAAATGCTCTTTTAAAGATACTCTATAAACATTATGAAAAATAGGTAAATTAATTCTTAAACCTGGATTTAACTTAATACGATTTCTACCAAGAAATTCACGATAAGCTACTTCTGCTTGGTTAATAACCGTTATAAAATTGCGTTTCTGAATTCTGAACATTTTGAATAGCTTAATTAAATTATATTAAATTATATTAAAATTATTTTAAGTTGAATAAAATAATAATTATAAAAAAATAAAAGATTGTTTAAATATTATTTTCAATTAAATGATGATTAATTTTATTTAATTGGTTAATAGCATTATCTTTATATATATTTGATGTATTTATAATTATATCTTTTACTAAATTTGTATATTCAGATTTTATCAAATAACTATGTTTTTTTATTATAATATCATTAAAACTTTTTATTATATCTTCTGATTGCCTTCTTTTATTTTTTAATAACTCTAATTTTTCAATAAAAAAATCCTTTAATTTTTTCCATATAACTTCATATATTTCATTGTTATCTATTCGTTTTATTTTATCTTCTTCATTAAAATATACAGGTGACTTATTATCTTCAGAATTTTGTATATAATAATTTAAATTTAATTCATTTTTTAATATTTCTTTTAAAGTATCTTCATAATGTGTACTAATAAAAAGTTCTAATTGTATCTCTTCTGATAAATGTGATGTATCAAATTTATCATAAAAAGGTCTTAAAACTTTTTCCATACATTTAGAATCAATATTTACAACTATATTATTATTATTATTTATATTATTATTTATATTATTATTTATAATAATGGTATTATTTGAATTATTTTCATTCATAATTATATTATTTGTTTTGTTTTTATCATTTTCTATTTTTTCTAATATTTTTTTTGTTTTACATACATTATAATGTCTTAATAAATTATTTTTTGTTGAAAATGTTTTTATACAAAATTCACATTCATTTTTTTCTTTTTTTTTATTTTCTTCTTTATTTTCTTCATTAATTTTTTGTTCTTTTACCTGATTTATTTTATCATTTAAACTATCTAAATCTTTATATTTTTTAGTAATACTTTCATTATAGACTTGAAATTCGTTTAATTTATTTTTAATGTCACTATTCCATTCACATATTTTTTTATTTTTTAAATGTCTTTCCCTATCAGATAAATATTTTGTTTCAAATAAGCATCTGTA
>JACCDO011343519.1_pt1 | contig 19225 bp, 15 predicted proteins | sample 7446101 | NCBI WGS metagenome assembly JACCDO01 (sample SAMN15323440, study PRJNA562643) | freshwater metagenome | isolation source: river surface water | place: USA:Blue River Watershed | collected 2017-08-16 | reverse complement strand
TTTACTTTATCAAGTTCTTTTTGAAATAATAAACTAGCATTATATGTACGCCATACTTTAGCTGTTAATCCTTTCATAATAGAACTTAAATAATCATTTAATGATGTTGAATTAACAAGATCAAATAATTCATCTTTCTTATTTTTACCACTTGTAAATTCTTGAAGATTTTTATAAACTTGTGAATGAACTGCTACTTTTTTACAATATCTAACAGAATCTTTACCCAAAAAATCTAATTTAATTGTATTATCTTCTAATAATGTTATATGTTCAACTCTTAATGATGTAACACCAACAGTATCTGCTTCTTCTTTGGTATCTTTTGAACCACCAACTCTTAATGATAGGTTATCAATAAAGTATAAAGCTGTTGCTAACTGACGGTTTTTAGGATTTTCATCTACCATTTGTTTTTCATAATCTTCTCTAATAGTATTTGCTTTCTTTTTTAATTGTTTGGCCAAATCAAATTTTGATTCATCTGATTTTGACTTGAAGAAAGAATCTAAACTTGTAAATATATATTTATTTTTTCCAGTAATTTCTTCTTTCCATGATGCTAACCAGATTACATTTTGGTCATGAATTACTTCTTTCCATGTGTGACCTGGGACGTTGGGTTCTGGAACTGGAGAATCTTTAGATAAATTAATAATAACGTCTTCTGGCATTATTCTTTTTTTAATACGACCTATTTTAGGATGGGTTCCTCTTCCTAAAAAGATACCAGGTGGTTCTATTTTATAATTACCTACTTGTTGTTGGACACCATCTATAATACAATATTTGTATGGTTCATCTAGTTCATCTTGTTTTTTCTTAATTGATTCTTTTTCTTCTTTATTTATAGATGCTTTTTTGTCTTTTTCCATTATCAAATAATTTTTAATTGGAGTTAAATCTATTTGATCAAGAGATTGGATATTTAAATTTGAAGGTAGTGTGGGTTTTAATTCTTTCCAAAAATTTTTTTTAAAAGTATTATTTTCCATATAAGGTGTATCAATAAATTTTGCAAACATTGTAACATATTCTTCAGCTTGTTCTGGTAATATAACTTCATTACCATTAACTATTACAGGAATTTTATGAGGGACATAAGGTGGTGGAAACATTGGCCCATTATGTTGTAATACTGTCCACTGAGGTTTACCACCACCAAACATTATATTAAATTGCCAGTGTTTTGAATTACAACATGTATCACCTGGTTTACAATTAATAGTACAATGTGGTTCGAATTTATTAAATTTCATTTGCTATATATTAATTAGTATTAGATATTTTATTAGATTTAAAGAAAAATTATATTTTACATATAATTAATGGATAATTTGCAATTTAGTCAAATTATATCTGAAACAAAAAGTGATAAAAAATTTGCATTGAAATATTTAATTAAACTTTTTAATTATTACAATGATAATTTAACCTTGCCGGTTAATTGTTCAAATCCACTAACAGCTATTAGATGTTTTGCACCACTACCAACAAGATTATTATTAAGTGAAATATATCAGAATGAACATAAAATTATTAAAAATAATAATGAATATCAATTTCATGGAAAACCAGGTAATAGAGTTGTTTTTGCTGATAAAATATTACCATTTAAATATAATGACGAGAACCAATTATCAAATTTACCAATACCTTTTTCTTTCCCATTATATGAAAATAATGAAATAGAAATTTTATTGTCAAATGTTTTTTATTACGAATTGACTGTTTGTCAAACTGTAAATATACAAAATAATAATTGGGATAATACCAGTGGTTGGTTTAACGAATGTATTTCTATTGGTTTTGCTAATAAAAATACACCATTTAAAACTCATATTGGTTGGTGTGGAGATTCATTTGGATATCATTCAGATGATGGTACTGTTAGATATAATAATTCTGATGCATCGGCTATAAAAATATCTCTTAGTTGGCAACCCGGTGATACTGCTGGTGCTGGTATTATTTATGTAGGTGCTAATAAAATTAAACCATTTTTTACACTAAATGGTAAATTAGTTTATCAATATAATAATCCAATTGATATTTCTAATCCAATATTCCCAGCTATTGGGTACGATCATTCACATTCAATTAAACTTAATTTTTCTACCGAAAAGTTTAAATTCAAGTTAAAAAAATTTATTCAATCTAATTCAGATATAGTAATATCAACAAAGAATTCATTTATAGAAAATTATGATATTGGTAATCATTTAAATGATTTACCAACAAATCACAATAATAATTGGATGGATGTTGGACCTGTATTTAATAACGTAGATGATGACAATGACGTAGATGATGATGGTATTAATAACAACAATAACAATATTAATAACAATAATAACAATATCAATAACAATAATAATAATAACAATATCAATAACAATAATGAAAATAACGATGACGATGATGAACAAAATAATAATAATAATGTATGGTCGACAACTAGTTTTAGTTGGTCAACAACAAATAACTTTACAGGATTTAATTCTAATAACCCTAATTATATAATTAATTTTAATGATCTATTAAGTGAATGGGAAAATATTACAAATATAATGTCTCTACCTGTTTTACCATCTAATAACCTAAATTTTAATATACCAATATCACAATTAAATATTCCATCATTAATATCAACTCCAATAAATACAAATACAAATACAAATACAAATTTTCACATACAATATTTACTTGATCCATTACTTTTAAATATAGGCAGTCAAATAAATACATCTAACCTAGGTAATCAACCTACTGGATCAACTGGATCAACTGGATCTGATGAATCGGCTAGTTCTACTGATTCTGATAACACTCCAACTACAAGCCCAAGTCCTAACCAAAATTAATTTTATTTAACTGAATAAAACTGTGATAAACTTGATAAATTTAATTCCTTTTGATGTATAAATACTTTTTCATTAGTTAATTCAAAATAAAATTTAGAGTTTGATTTATTAAGAGTTTCAATAATAAGTGCATTTAGAAAAGACTTTTCTTTATAACATCTATCTGTTAATGTTGGGCTTGATTTAGTTGAAGGCATTACTAAATTTACTGTTGATTTTTCATAATCTTTTATTATACTAAATATTAATATATTCTCTTTAGATGCTTCATTTTCTTCTAATAATATTTGGAATATTTCAGAAGTCCAAGCCTCTAATTTTTCTAACTCATCTTTATTTGATAATTTACATATTATAAATATTATCGGATAAAATTGTTTAGGTTTATAAAAAAATAATTTCATTATATTAAATTTAGAAAATTAAAATTAATATAAATGAAAATAACTCAATTACATAATTACATATTATTGTGTTTTCTTGAAATAAAATCAATTGAACAATTATCATCAAAATGGATTTTTTTCTTTTTAAAATCAAGAACTAATCCCAAATTGTGCATCATATCAATACCTAGAATTGGTGGAAGATTATTATTTTGACAAACAGAAAATGAACAAGGATAAATACCACAATCAAATACAACTTCTACGTAAAAAATACGTCCTAACATTTGAGTTTCTCCTGCACCTTTAATAATTCCAGAATATTTTGAATTAATAAGACCATCTAGCCCACAAGCATGTGCTATATCATATGGTATCAATGACATTTCAGCACCAGTATCCAAAAGAAAATCAATTTCAACACCATTAATATGACCTTTCATAAATATTGATTCCGATTCTATAAATATATGAGGAATTTCACTATATGCTTTTGCCATATTTTCTAGTAATGGTGATGAAAATTCATAACTTTCATCTTCATCATGCGTATTTTGACCATTAGATTGGTTTGATAGATTAGATGGATTTGTTGTGGTTGATAAGTCAGATATGTTGATAGCTAATTGATTACTTTTTGTATTATTATCATAATCACTATAAACATATTGATAAACATTATCACAACAAGGACAATGAATATAGTTTTCAGAATTTTCAAGATTAATTTCTTGAGTTACCTGAAAAGTACACTTTTCACATATTGATTCAACTTGAATTAAAGACATTAATTATATATTTATTTATTTTAATAATAGAATATATCAATTTTTTTATAAATTATGTAATTAATTTTAAAGACCAGAAAATTATCTAGAGTTAATTAATGATATTATGTACAGGTTTTTATAAACGGTCAAATTTGGGTGATGATATTTTTGAAATTATATTTGAATCAATATTAAAAAAATTAAAATCAGAATATATTATAAAAAGTTTAGATGATATTCAAAATATTTCATCAGATATTGATACAATTATATTAGGAGGAGGAGAAATTTTAAATTCTTACTTTCTTCAAAAATTACAAAAGTTATGTGTTAATTTTAATGGAAAAATTATTGCATATTCATGTGAATTACCTAAAGGCGATATTATAAATGAAATAAATTTAATTGATTATTTTATAATGCGTAATCCAAATGATGTTGAAAGATTAAATCAACATTTTAATTTAACAAATAAAAAACAAAATCATTATGTTGAATATTTACCAGATTTAGTATGTTCATTAAAATCTTCAGATCCATTAGATTCAGAATATAATATAGAAAAATTATTAACCAATCAAATAAAAGAATCTACAAAGAAAGTTGTAACAGTATGTTTGGCTAGATCAATTTTTAAAGACAATACTCATTATGATTTTTATTTAAAAAAAATTACTTTATTTTTAAAATATATTAATTATTTAGGATGGGAAATTATATTATTACCATTTAATACATCTAAAAGTATAACTGAATCTGATTTACTTTTAAATTTAGATATTGAAAAGTTATGTAAAACAAATAATTTTAATGTTACAAATATAATTCCAAATAATACTTGGTCCGAACATGAAAAATTAAAAAATGCACTATCAATTATAAACTCATCTGATATAGTAGTTTGTTCAAGATATCATGCTCATATATTAGGTGTAGTTTGTGAAAAACCTATATTATCAATTTGTCATACTAAAAAAGCCAAAGACCAAATGTTTAGTTTTAGATTAGAAAAATGGATTTGTCGACCATTATTAGATTTAACTAATAAACCAATTGATTTTGATGTCGAATTAGCAATTAATACTTTTAATGATTTAGTTCAAAACTATTCTAGTGTCTTAAACCAAATAAAATCCTTGAAATTTTTAACAATAGACCAACATAAAAATAAGTTGGAAAATTTATTAAAATCAAATAAAAGAACACAACCACCATTTTACGTTGATAACTTTTTTTGCAATGATTTAATAAATAAAACTGTTGAATATGTTTTAGATAATTTTAAATTAACAAGTTTTAAAGAAGAAAGACCAGATGAAATTAAATCACGTATTACTAAATGTATACTTTATATGTTATGTAAAGATTCTAATTCACCATATTTTTACGGATTAAATAATAAAATTCTAAAATCAAACTTTAATTATTTGGAAGAATTTAAATGGATATGTAAAGATTATTATTCAAAGAATCCTAAAAATATTACATTTAATACAAACATTAAAGAACAACCAAATGAAAATAAAATATTTAATCTAAAATATTTTGAACCTCATTTTTTAGAAAATATTCATAGATCAGGATGGTATAATGTAGTACATAATACAGGAGTATTAGAAAATGATACATCAGAAAGTATTATTTTAGATATGTTTGTTGATAGAACATTTCATTGGAATGAAGAATTATATCAAGATTTAGGATTAATACCATACACTAGACCATGGATAGGTATAGTTCACCATACTCCAAATCAAAATTACACCCAATATAATACAACTGATATGATAAGAAAAGATATTTTTAAAAAATCTCAAAGTAATTGTATTGGAATTTTTACATTGAGCGAATGGTTAGCAAATTGGTTCAAAACTGAAATTCCTGAATTACAAGTTGAATCATTAATTCACCCAACCGATATTCCAAAAAATAAATTTATATTTGAAAAATTTATGGAGAATAAAAATAAAAAAATAGTTCAAGTTGGAGGTTGGTTAAGAAACCCTTATTCTATTTACAGAATTAATGTTCCAAATACTTTCCAAAAAATTCATTTGGTTGGTAAAAATATGGAGAATTATATTAAACCACATGATAGTTTTGAAGAATTGGTATCTTTGAATGAATCATTTTATAATGGACTTGACCAAATTACTCTATCTAAATCCAATCCATCTATATCAAGAGATCAATCTGGAAATAAATATGTATATTTTATGCATGAATTTATTAAACAAGCTAAATTAAATAATAAAGATACATTGGAATTATTAAATTCAAATCATAATTCAGTTAAATTAATGGAAACATTAGATAATGATGAATATGATGAATTATTATCTTCTAATATTGTATTTATTGATTTAATTGAGGCTTCTGCATGTAATACATTATTAGAATGTATTGTAAGAAATACTCCTATATTAGTAAAACCATTACCTGCTGTTGTAGAGAGATTAGGTTCTGATTATCCAATGTATTGGAATGATTATAGTGATATCAATAATTTATTAACAGATGATAATATTAAAAAAACTCATAAATATCTTAAATCATTAGATAAATCATGTTATACATATGATTATTGGATTGACTCGATAGTAAATTCAAAAATATTTAAAGATGCTCAACACATAATATATCCTAAATTAAATAGAAGTAGTATCGGATCAATTAAATCTAATCAAACTGACAAATCTAACAAATCTGGCAAATCTAACAAATCTAACAAATCTAATATAAACTTGGTAGAAATTGATGTTAATAATGATGATGCGGTATCAAATAAAGTAAAACCAACTTCAAGAAATAAATTTATATCATTATTTAGTTGTTGTTCAAAACAATAAATACAATTTAAAATACAATTTAAAATAATATTAATTACTCTTTTTTAGTTATTATAGTTAACAAAGAGTAATTTACTTTTTCTTGTTACCCAGCTTGGAAACCTTAACAACTGGTTTATCAATCTTGGCATTTTCAATCAAACCATGATCCCATGATTCTTTGCTCTCGGCAGGAGCAGAAGAAGCAGCTGCTGCTTTTTCTGCTAATTCAGCCGATACACGTTCTTGGAATTGTGTGTATTGTTCATTGAATGGAACCATACCCAATTCAGTATAATGAATTGAACGTGAGTTTACAAGTTGTTCAATTTGTTTTTCAACACGTGTAATTTCACTACGAATTTGAATTTTAGGATCAATTTGCTTTTTCTTATCATTACGCTTACTTTTTGGTTTAGTCCATTCAGACATTTCAGCAAATTCAGCCAATCCTTCATCATCAATATCATCGGATGATGAAGCTTTAACAGGTTTAGATTCCTTATCTACAATCTCAACTAGTTTAGTTGAGAGTTCAATAAGCTCCTGTTGGAGTTGACATTCCTTAACTTCAAGATCTTGAACTGACAAACATGTACACTTTCCGGTCAAAAAGTTATCAATGCAAATCATTTCTGAAATTGTATGAATACCTTCTTTGCAATTAATTCCAGTTGCTAGACAAAGATCCCACACAGTTACTTTTTTATTTTCTCGTATATCTTTGTTAAACTTAATTTGAGTTGGACACCAACGTGTTAGGCGTTCAAATGCCCACGCGGTATCTTCAAGACCATCTGAAACACGGAACTTAGGAACTTCATCATTGAATGTAAATCCACTTGAGTGCTTGTTAATTGAACCTTCAACATGTTTTCGTTCAGGCAATTCTTTGGCAAGTTTGTTGTAATAACATGCCATATTTCGCCACAATTGAATTAGCTCGATAAAATTCATTGATGATAGTTTTCCTAGATATTCCAAATGTTCTTTGCTATGAACTTTGGGGATATCTTGTGTTAGAGTTTGTTTGACACAATTGTACAACTTTACCCAATCAAACTTGGCCTTGTCAAGCTTATTGAACTTTACAATATGTGGTAATGGTTTAACAGATTCAAGCGTATGCGCACCACGACAATCCTCTGCATTATGATTACAACTGCGTAGGTGGCATCCATTTGTTTCTTTAAATGGATTAAATCCAAGACTGTCAACAATATATTGCCAATAGGTATCGCGACACCACAAATTCTGTGTGGAATCACTTGTTAAAGTCTTGCGAACAGGTCCCTTTGGTTGGTGTTGGTCTGTCTGTTCATAACGACTTTTTGCGGTATAGCTAGGACCGGGGCCGGAGCTGGTATGATTATAAGTAGTCTTAGTCTTATAGCTTTGCATTAAATTAATTGACTATTGTACATTAAATTTATAAATTTCAATTTTTTATTAACAAGTCTTTTATTAGAATTTAAATAAAATATTTAAAGATTTATATATTATTAATAATAATTAAATAATAAACTAATGTCAATGTCTATCGAAAAAATTAAACAATTTAATGAAATTCTAGAATCATTTTTAATTCAAGTTTCACCATTAGTTGGTACAAGTTATCATTACCAACTCCAACAAATTATTAAAATGAATTTTAGTTTGCCAATTGAACAATTTTTAATTTATGCACTACCATTAAGAGACAAAATTCTTTTAAGAGACGAATCTTATTTTTATAATAATGATAATCATAAAGACCATACAGCTAATGATGAAAATACAATTAATGAAATTTTAAGATTGCAAAATATTTATGGAGAACTAGATCAAACATCAAAAGATAATGTATGGGATATTTTTCAAGCCATGTTAATTTTAGCTGAAGAATATTTTAAACTTAATTCACATAAATATATAAAACAATAAGTTAGCTAGTTACACTAGCTCAATTATTAGCTGGTCCATTTGACAATTTTGTTACAAACCCATCTGTTCGCATAACAATAGGATTTGTAAGAATAATTTCTCCTTTTTCCCACCCATCCATTTGTGATAAATCATCTACGATTTTAGATGTTCCATAATATGGGTGCGCAACAATTGGATCATTTAGATTGTGTGCAAGAGTAACCAATGCTAGACCATTAATATAAATTGTATTACCTGATTCAAGCAACACATTGTAGATATAATCTAGACTGACATCTTCTTCATTTGTTAGATTAATTGGAAATACCCATTCATTGTTATGATAGATAGGATGCCATGGGGTGATAGCAAGATTGTTAATCATACACATTGAAATTTCTTCCATTGGAATTTTAGTTTTAACAATACATAGGATCCGATCATTAAATTCATTTCCAAAAATGTTTCGTGATTTTACCAACATACCTTTCTTCAATTTATAAACTGGCAAGTATGAACCATCTGCCATTACTACCATACCATTTCCATCATAACAAGATCCTGATTGGTCGTAGTATGAATGCATAGTTGTTGGCGCAACATAGTTAGATGAACTATTGCGGTAGTGTAAGATAGATGGTTTAGGTGGTTCCAACATACAGAAAATACCGTCTGCCTTTTGACGAATTTCAACAAATAAATCTCCACCAAAGTTTTGAACTCCTGGATCTTTAAAGTTATTACATTGTTGATTCTTATAAGCATTCATAATTGAGCGTAAGAAATGAGCTCCCCATTTCTTATACCATTCATCGCAACTAAATGCTTCTTTAATTTGACCACCTTTATTTACAGTACCAGATGAATTCCAATCTTGCAAGTAATTTTGGATTTGTGCCTTATCTTCATCATAAAGTAGCAATGTGTTTAGGGTATGTTCGACATCTTCATACAATAGTTTCAATGTAAAATTAACATCTTTCAAATGAAGATTGTGCGAATCAACTTTATTCATTAGATTATAAATGGTGTTAATAATCTTGTTTCGAACAATGGTAGGAATAGTAGATGAAATCAGATCTTTATTATGTGGATTATGCAAGTCGTGTTGACTAATGAGTGTTTCGCCAACCCACAAACTAATATTAAAGTCATTATTAACAACTGATTCATCTAGTTGAAACACCAATTCTTTTGGTTGTTGAAATTGAATAGAACCAATTTGTTTGTTAATAATTTCAATACCATCAGTACCATCGGTACCATATGCTTTAATAACAATTCGTGAATTACTTAGGTATGTGGATAGTACATTAGATAAATAGTTAACAAAAATAGTGCCAACCATTGAACTGTCAGGAATGTAACAATAACTTCCTGAACCAACTAATGCAATATCTGAAAGTAGATTTGAATCAAGTGAATATCCAAAACCAAAAGTATTAATAGTAAATGCTTGTTGAATCTTCATAGTACCAAGTACTGTTTCAAGTGAAGGTACAATTCCACGTGGTGGATTTCTATTTGGTTCACCGTCTGTAAGCATCATCATGCTAATATTAACATTTGGATCGGTAATCTTTTGAACATTAAGTAAACCTACCCTAAGTCCATCCCAAATATTTGTCATTCCTTCAGTTTGGATGGAGTTAAGAATTGAAATAGCACGTGTTTTTCCATAATCATCCATACTAGTCAAGTCTAATTTAACTTTAGCATCATCACTAAATGTAATTAGACAAATTTTATCTTGAGGTTCCAATACTTCAATAACAGTGCGTACTGAATGTTTTACCAAGTCCAAACGTGAAAATCCATCAGATTCACCTGTTGCTGATTTTGTTGAAGCTTCAGTATTCATAGAACCCGAAACATCCAAGATAAAAATGAAAACACTTGGTTTCCTTTCAGAAATTTCATCTGTAGTTAGTTTAACATACAATGATGAATCTGGTAAAATGTGAGAACCAATAGTAATACTCCGTGAAATTTCAGAATTAAGTTTAACTTTGCGATGATCTTTCATTTCAGGATGTTGTGCAAGATATTGTTGAATAGTATTTCTAAGTGCAATATTTGGAACAAGACTATTAACAAACATTGTCTGTTTGGTTAGTGGTGATTTGTTGTTGTTATACAACCAAGTTTCAATAGCACTTCGTTCATAAGTATGACCATCAGAACCAATAACAGGATCCATCATGATACCATATGTAATAGGGCAATAAAAATTTTCATCAGATGTTTGCATTAAAATATTAATGATATTTTATAATAATATTAATTTTTCAATTTTTAAATTTTGTTGATGTTTCTATTTTGTCAATTGCATAAATCATACTTATATTTGCTTTAGCGCTTGGAGGTAAGCTATTAAACCATTTATAATATTCTGGTAAATAAACAGCCAAATATAAAAAAGTACCATACCCAAAACCAAATATAGAACCAACCAATAATACTAATGCTAGATTATATAATATTTTTTTAAGAGTAGGTCTTTCAAGTTCTTTACCATAAATATCTTTTTCTTTTTGTGTATAAATAAATAATATAATTGCTATCACAATCATTATAATTGCAACTAATATAGGCCATTGGGTATTAAACTTTTGATTACCAATTAAATCAATATTATCATATGATTCAGCATACTGAGCATAATTACTAATAAAATTAGATTTTAAATTAGATGACGTGTTTAAAAAAGGATTTAGATTAATACTTAAAGACATTATACAAAGTTTGAGAAATTATTTTATAACTAATTAATCCAAAAAATGCACCAACTCCGGTTGTTAAAATCCAATTGATTGGAAACAATTCAGTGTATGTCCAAAAATTAATATATTTAAATGGTGCTTGCATTACATTTAATAAACTTTCAAATGAGAATATTTTCTTACCAGTGCTATCAAATCTAAATAATACATTACCCATTCCTGGTGATTCTAATTTATATAGAAAATAGATAAATCCAGAAATTCCACCTAACAAAATAGAAATAGCTGATGGCGAACTAGCTTTTGTTGTTATTGTAGCTGTTGTATTTGATAAAATCATGATATAATATTAAATATAAATTATTTTAATTAATTATTTTCAATATTTTAATATCAAAATCGTTATAAATAAATATCTTATTAAATTATAATAATATATGTTTACAACTAATTATAAACAAAATCCTTTTGAAATTTATAATATAGTTTTGGCTAATATTACTAATATTAAAAATGTAAGTTCATTTTCAAACTTTACTGTTATTCCAGCTACTGAACTTATTACTATTAGTAATACAATAATGGATTGTGTTGATAAACTTTGTGATATATCTGTTTTATACATTAATAAAATTAATAATCAAACATTACCAAATGGTACTATCGAACAACTTAAATCAATGTCATTACTTCATGAAAAATTATTAGAACAATTTTATAGCTTTAATAAAATATCATCAGATATTACTGAAGGTTTTAAAGAATCATATACTAAAACGCTCAATCAAGAAATAATTAATTATATATTTTATGATATAGCTAATAGATATAGAATGATAATATTGCAAATAATAGAATCACTTAAAAAATTAAATTCATTTGTTGAATTAGTTAAAAATAAAATTTGAAAATTACAATAATTTATATTCTAGTTAATAGACAAATTAATGAATGATTATTGTACAAAATCAAAAATACCAAATAAAACAAATATAACCAATATAACCAATATAGCCAATATACTTAATGACAAATGTTTGTTTTGTTTTGATCAACTTTCAAATATTGAAAATATTATTACTCCAAAATATTGTAACTGTAAAGTATATTTACATTTAGAATGTTTAAGTTTGATAGAGAAAACAGGAATGTTATGTCCAATTTGCAGAATTAATATTAGTAAGATGCCTATTGTAAATCAGCAATTAATCGATTCTGAATATGTATATTCTGAACCAAAAATATTTCAAATACCATTTAAGCTATTTGAAAAATATCCAAATATTATTACTTGGATGATACTAGTTTTATGTTTGTTTCTAATAACATTTATATATGTGATACCTAAAATACTATGTCATGGTATTAAAACTCTATACACTAACAATAATATTATTATAAAAAAATATTTGGAGTGTTTTGCTATAGTGTATATAGGCTCATGTTGTATAATATATTATTTTAAAAAATAATATATATTCAAATTCATATTTCATTTTTTTATAGCCTATATTAATACAAAATATGGAAAATTTAGAATTAAAATATAAGACAAAATATTTAAAATATAAATTAAAGTATAATCAATTAAAATCACAATTAGGTGGCTCATCAGAATATGCTAAATCATTAAGCGAATATGTTAATTCAGAAAATATTTTTGAAGTTAATCATTTAAAACTTGTAAATAATTTAAATCCAGAAATCATGTTAGATCGATACATTAATGGTTTTAACTTTGATGCTAATAAAAAACAAGGTGCTAAATATGTTATAGATCAAATATTATTTAAAATGTCAGAGAGTTTTAAATTGAATAAATATTTACATATATTTTTTGTTAGAGATTTAAACAATTTATATTCAAAAGTTTATCAAGAAGATAGTTCATGTATGGAAGGTCATCAAAGAAAAAATATTAAATTTTTTAATTTTCCAGAATCAGGATTATTAACTATAAAAGATGACTTGATAATAAATAAATTCCCAATATTACCAACTAATCAAACTTATAATTATGGTTTGATGTTTGTAACAGATTTAAATACTAATGAAACTTATTACTATATGGTACTTGTTAAATTTCCAAATAAATTTGAATACATTGCTAAACATTCAAATATTAGATTATATTTACCAGATGAGTGGAAAGATAGAGAAGATATTGACATGGGATTAGTAGCAAGTGGTGAAATAAAATTTGATGCAGGCAGAAGAATTATTGAATTTGATTTTAATTCTTCATCTATGATTGTAGAAATGTTTACTCGTAGTACTTTTATTATAGATAATTTTAAATTAAAATATTTATCAACTATAGATGATGTGTATAGAACAATGTTACATTTTGGTACTACACCTGATTTAAATAGAACCGATAAACAATTATTTAGTTTAATCTACTTTTTTGTTAATTATTGTATTATTTATAAAATATTAACAAAATTAAAAAATGATAATCCTTCAGCGGCTGGATATGGAATTGAAATACATCCATCATACCATTATCCAGCAGGATTAGGTAATTCAAGTTATACTGTTGGATTTTATTCTGATCATGTAAATACATTAGGTGGTGTACACGATTATAATAATAGAAATTGTCAATCTAATAGTGAAGTTCAATGTTTAAACATGAAAACAATGAATAATTATCAAGTCAAAGATTTTTCTGATTCAAATAAAGCAATAAATTGTATTAATATACAAGATGTACCATTACTTTACCCTAATTTAGATCCAGCTAAATCATTGGCATTTGAAAAATATTGTAAAAAATTATTGTAAAATATTTCCAATTATACTTTCTAATGATTTCAATTTAATATGATATATTTTTTGTTCAGAATTATTAAATCCAATAAAACATTTTGGTTCTGAATCATATTGAGTGAATATTATTTGGTACATAAATTTTGGAATATAATATACAAACTTATTATATTTATCAATCCATACAATATTATCAAGTTCATTATAAATATCAGTATGAGCTCCGGTAATAATAGTTGTATCAAAATCTGTTTTATAAATAATATCTATTGTTTTTCTCTCAACCCAATTCCAATTTCCCATATTAAACTGTTGATTTTGTGGAATAATATTAGACATATTATAAGTACATGCCCAATCACCATTTTTAGTTTTATCCCAAGACATTAAATAACTTGGTATTAAATGACCACGAGTCCATTTATTTTTAAAAATACCAGAATGTGGATTAAGTTGATAAATATTATTTGTTTCTAATTGTTTATCTAATGTAAAATTTTTACGACCTCCATTTAATTTATCTAAATGTTTTTTATTTAGAATATAACCCGCCCATAATGGTTGTCCCAGTTTTCTCGAATAATTAATAATAAAACTTTTATTATTAATTACAAAATCACATGTTTTAATATTTATAATATTTTTAAGTTTATAAAATGCATTTGTTTGCATTAATGTTAATAAATATTAGGTATTAATAAATTTTATTATCAAATTTTATAACTGTAAGAAAAATGATTTTTCTCTAATTCTGCAATAGAAGGTACTGTTAAGTAATGTTCTAAAACTGGTAATCCTTCTTTATTAGCTTCTTCTGGTACCAAATCACAATCAAAGTCGTTTTCGGCAAATGAATTAACTATTATTTTTGTTCCAGATGAAGTATCATTGTAACCAGGATATGGTACAAATGATGGCATTGGTGTAGTATTAGTATATAAATAATAATAAATATTCAAATACATTCCAACATTTTGCCATGTGACAGAACGTCCATTACCAAATAATACATGGATTGCTTTATATTGACCAATATCTTCATTTATTGTTTCCATGTTCATTTTAGTAATAATTTTATAGAAATAAGTTAATACATCTAAAATATGAGTGTTTTTATAATTAAAATCAGTTGTATTTATATTAGGTAATTCACATAAACTTTTTAATATTTGTAATGTTTTAATATCTTCTGAATTAAGTCTTTCAAATAAATATTTAAATAGAAAATAATATCTTTCACTATTTATTGATGCTTTTGCAACATAATGTAATATAGATGTTCCTGATTTATATTGTTCTATAATTACTTCTCTATTAAAAAATCCAATTATTTTCATCAAGTCATAATTATTATTAATAAAAATCATAAAATGTTTAATTAGTATTTGGTTTGGTATTAATAATAAAAAGATCATTATAGAATTATCTTTATTATTTTGAATACAGTATTCTAATATTCTTGACATTGTATCTTTTGGCTCATTTATATTATATATGTGAATAAAACGTGCTTTTTCTTCTTCTGAAAGTTGTGCTAACATTTTATCTTCGAATAAAAATAATATATCATTAATATTTTCATCTAATAAATTATAAGTTTGTAAAACTAAAAATAGTTCTTGTAAATTATCAAAAGTATTTGTTAAAATAATACTAGTCATATTTCTATAAAAACCAGGAATAATTGTATTAGAATCATAATTAAAATATCTAAGTGTTAAATTTAATAAATTATGCAAGTCTTTTGAAGTGTCATTATTATTATGCCAAGCTGATATTAACCCATGATTACCACTATTAACTTTTTGACACAATTCTTCTAATACAGTTTTATTTTGAAATTGATTTTTTGTTAATAATAATTCAAGTATTCTATAATCTTTAATCAAGAAAAATAAATTTTGCCCGTCATTATCTAGTTCTTTGACTGATATTGACAATTTAATTTTTAATTCTAATTCTGAAAAGATGTAATTAATTAAATCAACATTATTAATTAAAACAGCTAAATGATACAAGTTATAACCATCTGATGTTTTAGTGTTTAAAAATGTCTTTATTTCTTTTGTTGTTAACCATTTTGTTGCTGTACTTTTATCTTGACTTTGAAGATTTATCATAACTTCTATATAATTATCAATTAAACATTTAATATTATCAATATCTTCATCTGATAAAATTGTGTTTTTGTAAATATTAAGAATTTCAACAATTTTATTTGTGGAAAATAATGTATTTTTTTGGGTTTTAAAATCTAATTTATTTAATTGACTAAAATATAATTTAATATAGTTGCAATAATTTGATGATGATAATTTAAATATATTTAAACCTAATAAATCATTTTTAATTAAATGTTTAAATACATCATTGATACCACCTGTTTGTTCTGCTATTTTAACTAAACCTTCGTACCAATCATTTTTAATTGTTTGAATTATAAATAATTCTGTTTTAGGTGCAACTCCTGTTTCATGAGTCTCTGTTGATTCAACTATTAGATCTCTATTAAAACCATTAGATTGATAATAATAATTAAGTAACATAGTGTTTCTAACATAATTAAATATTTTCATAGATTTTGATATTGATTCTATATTATTTGGAATGATAAAATTACATAATGCTTTAATTTTTGGATTTGGATTATTAATAATATTCAGTACTAGTTCTTCAAAAATATCTGATTTTTGAAAGATTTTAACGGCTAAAGTTTGTGAACTTTCACTTAAATTATAATCAGTTAATATTTGTGGAATATTAAATAATCTGCTCTCTGTTGTTACAAATAATTCCATAAATACAACGTAAATTAACATAACTGTTTTGACATTACGCTTATATAATGCAACTAAATTAAAATAATAAGGAAAGCTAAAACTTTTAATAATATCTATTTTTTGTAATATTTTAATTTTTTCTAAAAAATAATTAGAAAATAATAAATCATATACAATCGAATAATTAGGTTTAGGGAATGGTAATAATATATCAGATATTAATAATATTTGAGATTTTTCAATAAATAAATCTTTTAAATTAGGTAAAAATGTATTATTATTTATATGATTAATTAATTCTATAATGTTAGTTGATTCTTTACTTTCTGGTAACTCATCAATTGAAAATGGCGCATATAATATATTTTTATTTTGTAATAAATTACTGTTTATAATAAAATTACAAACATAAATATCATAAAATAACATTTGTGTATTAGGGGAAAATTCTAATAAAAGTTTTTGAGTAGGATTAAATAAAAAGTATATTAATACTAAATCCCAAATAAACCAAAATAAAATTAATTTTTTATTAGAATATATGTTTTTGTTATATTTAAAATTTTCAAAATTATCTATGTTTTTATAAAATTGTTGGGTGTATGATAATAAAATAGGATCATTTCTATAATCATCTTTATTAAAATTATTATATATTTTTAATAGTTGTAAATATTTAATATCTTTTGTATTTGAATAACAATTAATTAATTCATCATTTACTATTTCTGGAGTTATATTTGCTTTAATATTTTCTATTAATTCTAATGTTGTTTTACTTCTTTCTAATATAGATGGTGTATAATCATTGTTATTTTTATAACTTTTATATAATTCAATTTCATAATCATTAGAACTTAAATTTATTTTATTTGCAAATATTTTAATATATAAAAATGGAAGCGATGCTGTAATTATATAAGAATTTATTAATTTATTATCTTTAATTGTTGGATTGCCTTCCAAATCTTCGAAAAAATAATTAACTAAATCTTTAAAAGTATTACTGTAAATATCAAAAGAATTTGGTGAAATATTATTTAGTTGTTTTAAAAAGGTTTTATAATGATCAAAGTAAATACGATAATTAGCCATATTTGACCCATCAAAAAAATAATTTATGGGTTGTAAGGATTGTTCGGTTACAATATATTTTGGATTTTGTGATGTAATATCAAATGATTTAAGTTTAATAGTATTATTAGTTTGTGTATAGATAAAATTTCCAACAGGTAATGATTGATTAGTATTATCAAATGAACTAACTAAATAATATCTTAATAAACTTTTAATATAAATATTAATTTTACTATATGGTAAGTCACTTAAAAAAGGTTTTAAACTTTCTGTGTTGAAACTACATCTGAGTAAATCAGATAATTGTTTTAAGTTTTCAGCATTTTCTAATGAAAATGATGTTTCATCTAATGTATTTATTTTATTTAGTATTGCCGAGAATTCCGGTCTATTTATGTTATCAATAATAAGTTCCATATATATAATAAAATGACATATTTTTTATATATATATTAAAAATTGAAAAATATTAATTATAATTTTTATATTACTTATGATTAATGTTTTTTTCGTTATGTGTATTGATAATGATATGTATTTTTAAATACTATAAATATATTCAACAAATCATTAATACTTATTATTTGGAATATCGCGGTATAGATTGTGATGATATAAATATAAATTATCAAAAAGATACCAAATCAAAAACTAATATTTTTTCGTGTTACGATGATAGCGACGATGATTATACTGATTATGACAATTATAGTGCTTATGAGAGTAGTGATGACAATAGTAATGACAATAATGTTATTAATAGTTCCAAAAAAAATAATTTTATAAAGTCTGAAGCTGAAGAATTATTTTGTAAATATCATTAAAAATGTTGAAATCTTTATTTATTAGTAATATTTCATTTATATTAATAATGAATAAGATTGGTTTAATTGTAACTATTAATAAGTGTAATCATTGGTTTGAAACAATACAAGCATCATACACATGTGATAATGTTGATGATGCAAAAAATACTCTTGTTGATTTTCTAGCACAACAATTTCGTAATTTAAATATAGATTATCCTCTAGATTTGTCAGATTTTGAATATTTGTGGTTTAAACAACAATATGTAAATACAAATGCATTTTATTATAAATTATTTATGGAAAATATTTGG
>JACCDO010459571.1_pt1 | contig 19231 bp, 22 predicted proteins | sample 7446101 | NCBI WGS metagenome assembly JACCDO01 (sample SAMN15323440, study PRJNA562643) | freshwater metagenome | isolation source: river surface water | place: USA:Blue River Watershed | collected 2017-08-16 | reverse complement strand
CCACGTCAAGCACTCACACGTCAACCATTAGAAGGGCGTTCACGTGCTGGTGGTCTTCGTATAGGTAAACCATTTTGCCTAAGTCAACAAGCAATTGTTTGGCTAGTCATCGTCATGGATGGCAACACTTTCAAATTGCGGGAACAACCTGATAAGCTTATAATACCAAGTCAAGTAGGAAACTATTTGATGGCTAATGTTAACTGCATTAGGTATGGTAAAAAGTTATAAGATAGGGTCAATCCGCAGCCAAGCCTCTAAACACGCTCTAATTAGTGCATGAGGAAGGTTCAACGACTAGACGGAAGTGGGTATGAGAGGAATAATTAACCTCAATGATTACTTAAGGTATAGTCTATCCCCACCTGAGAAGGTGTTTTTACCTAGCTTATTATATCCCATGATTTTTGGCTTTTGTCAAAAAGGTATAATGAGTGTAGTAAAAATAATTTACAATTAAATTCGTAAGAATAATAGTTGTAAATTAGGTATCCGGAAGAGATGGAAAAAGATGCAATTGAGGCCCATGGTATGGGTCAATTTACAAAGGAACGTATGATGGAAACATCAGATATAGCCAATTTTAAAGTATGCGATGATTGTGGTATGTTAGCAACTCGTGTGATTGATAAAGAATATTACGTATGTAATCCATGTAATAATCATACTCGTATTTCATCAGTCAATTTGCCATATGCTGCAAAATTATTATTCCAAGAATTGATGAGTATAAATATTATGCCAAAGATTAAGACAGATAATAGCAAATATGATTAATAATAATTTAAATTAATCGTTTTTTTATTTAAAATATGATATATTATATAATAATAATGTTATTATATAATAGTATGTTAAAAATCAATAGTAGATATTATTTACCATGTTGGGAACTTTATATGGATCTAATAGAAACAAAAAATAATCCTGAATATTATAATTTTTATAATTGGGATTTAGTTAATATAAATATTGATAGTTCATATAAAAGAAATTTAAAAGATAATATGGATGAAATTATTAAAATTATTGAAGAACAAATTATTAATATAACAAATAATACAGATGGATATTATATAGAAAATATGGAAGTTATATTAGATTTGGGTTTAACTAATTGTCCTGATTGTCATGCTTTAATAGATGCATATGGATATTGTAAATGTTAATTTTTCTTCTCTCTTAAAGCACAACGCTTAAGATTAACTTTTTCAGTGACTGGTCTTGAATTAATAATATGTTCTGTCATGGCCATAGCTTTAGTCGAATCATTTACTAATTCTACTAATGCTTTATGGATAAATTCTTTCTTTAATGGAGCTTTTTGTTTTGATACATTCTTTGATAATTTACCACCATCTTTTAACATAACTGCATCTTCATTTACTTGTGATAAAAATGTAATAATAGGTTCTTCAAATTGTTCTTTTTCATGATTAAGTTCTTTAACTTTTTCATTTATTTCTTTAATTTTAGCTTTCAAGGCTCTAACACTATCATCTAATTCTACCCATTTAAGAACATTTTTTCTAAATGTTTTAGTAACTTTCTGCTGAACGTCTTCTTGAACATCAGAATCTGACATATAATATATATAAGAAAAATATTATTTTATATCATTAAACATTAATAACTATCCATCCACTTGCGGATAATAGAATCAAAGGTTTTAATCAATAAAAATATTATTTATCAATTCTGATAAATAATATTTTTATGAGTATTAAAAGACCCATTAATGAAAGGCTAGCTCCATACCATTTGCTGTAGTATGCAAAGTTTCAAATTTATTGATAATAATAACCTTCAATTTTTTATTTCTTCTGTTAAAAATATCTAACTTGTTTTTGCGCTAGCTGGTTTTGTAGTAGTTGGTGTGATACCAACTAGTGATAATACGTCCTTTTTTGAACTAGCTATCATTTCAAGTATTAAACTTGAAAATTTATCATTTAATAAGAGTAAATATACTATCGATAAAACTATAATTATAATAAATAATATCATATATATTTATGTTAGAATTTTTTTTATATTAATTAAATATATTAAAATAATTTTTATATTATAAATAATAACTTTTTGTTGTTAGCATTATTGTTTGAGCATGTAGGTATATACACCACATTGCTCATTTGTTTAATATCAGTAAACATAAATAAAAATTGATAAATTATTTAAATATAAATTAAATAATTTAAATTAATAATTGTAATGATAGATAAATTATCTGATAAATTATCTAATAAATTAATAATTAAGATATTTGATTATTTAGATCATGAAGGTCTAATGAAAATGTATGAAATAGATACATATAAGAATATTATTAAAAATAATGTATGGAGAAATATTATAATTAAATTAGTTAAAAAAAAGAGAATTTTAAAATTTATTGAAAACGGTTGGATTAATTGTTTTGTTAAATATGATTTATCAAATTCTGAAATAGATAATGGTTTATTAAAATACTTTAGCCATTGTGATTATTTAGATTTATATAAATGTAATAACTTAGAACCAGGTTGTACTAAATATATTAAAAATTGTTGTTTTGTTGTTTTGAGTAATACTAATATTATTGATGATGATATAAAAATATTAGAAAACGTAAAAGAATTAAATATTAGTAATTGTAAAAATATAACAATTGATGCTATTCAATATTTAAAAAATATTAAAATATTAAATATTGAAATGACGAATATTAATAAGGAACATTTTAAACAATGTAATCCATATATTCAATTATCAACCATGTATTCCTCCACTTAAATCTAATAAATATTATTTTTTATATTTAACATATCTATAAAAGGATAAATATAAAAAATAAATTCTAATTTTTTTTAATTTAAAGAGTTCCAATAGTCATTGTCTTTTGTGATAAAGGAGCTCCATAGATAACACTTGAATAGAATGGAGTGTAACTTTCATTAAATTGAAGTGAAATATCTCCTCTTAAATCTTGTGATGCATTGCGGTTAGTGTTAGCGATTGAGTTGGTGTAAAGCATGTTATCAACAAGAGGAGCTGTTAATAAATCAGTTCCTTCAATTTGAATAACATCACCTGGATTACCATCTACCATACCAGTATATTTAACAGTGGCAAAGTCTCCATCTTCTGATTTATTAGAACCAAATGGTGCCGCACCATGTATTGGGTCTATCATACCTGAAACAACACCTGGTTTTTCATATTTAATATTATTTGCTTCTTGTGGGCTTGGCATTTTAAGTGGTGCTTGTTCTGCAACTGGAGCTTGTTCTTTGACTGGAGCAGGAGCAAGAACTTGTTCTTGGACTGGAGATGGGACTTGTTCTTGGACTGGTGCAGGTGCTGGTACTTCGGGAACACTTTCTTGAAATGTTTCATAATTTATTTTAGGCTTATTAACTGGTGCAAGAGGTTGATGATTAAATTGAATTTGTTTATTTTGTGTAAATTCTTCTGATTTTACTTTAGCATGTTGAGTTTTAAAACCTTCGGTTTTATCAGAAAGAGTAAAATAAACAAGATATGCTAATACAGCAAGTGCAAGAATCATGAGTATTCTTGATAAAATCATATATATATAATCTTAGATTTTTATTTATATTAAATATATAATATTTAATTTAAATCTATATCATTGTCACTGCTATCATCATTAAATTTATAATTAAATAGTTTTATAATTTTTATAGGTTTTATATTTATATGATTAATATTTCTATAAAAAATTATAATATTATCATTAATATTTATTTCATTTATTCCTATATTTTCTTTTAACTCGTTAGATAATGTTACTATTACTGAACCATTTTTTATAGGTAAAACTAAATTATATTTTTTACATTTAATTATAAATTCTGTATCGTTTATCTCAAAATTATTAATTGTTTCTAATAATTTTTTCATTATTATAATGAAGCAAAATGTTCTTTTAAATATTCTCTTAGTTTACCCTCTTTTGCATTAGTTAAATTTAATATTGAATCTAATATATGTTTTTCAGTTTTATTATTTTTATAGTTTTTTTCATATTCTAATAATAATTCTATTATTATATGAATTTCTCTTTGCGTCCATAATTGTTTTAAATATTCATGAATTTCATTATTAGTATCACTTACTGTATTTATATCTTTATTTTGTAATGTTTTTGTTTGTTTAGTTACCAAATGATGTATATATAAATCTAATGTATGAGTAATTGTGCTATTTTGAGGATAAGATGCCCTTAATATTTCCAAGCCATTTACTGCAAAATCAAATAAGATTTCTATTTCAATAATCTTATTATCTTTATCTTTATCCTTATCCTTTGATTTTTCTTTTGATTTATTCCAGAACCATTCTATGCTTTTAATTAATGGAACATACAAATTGTGTAAATCTTCTCTCCCATCTCCTTTAACAAATCTATATGTTCCTTGTAATAAACCTGGATCTAAAATAGTAATCATATTATCGCCAATGCTAATTTTAGTTCCAGTTGGACAAAATTTTAAAATACTTAACTTAATTAAACATGACATAGGGTCGATTATTATATTTTTATCTTGTTTATTTCTAAAATTTGTTAAAAAATTTAAAAAATATAAACTATTGGATAAAAAGTCCATAATTATACTAATAATATATGGATTTTATTTTTTAAATAAAAAATTGAAATTTTATACTATAAAATAATTATTATAATAATTGTATGGCTCTTATTTTAGAGGATGAAGAAAATATTAATAAATTATTTAATCTTGGTATCAAGTCATTTGGTTATAAAAATGTAGTTGATATTATTTGTTCTTTTTATGATAAATATAAATTACCAATTGTTAGTGTTGGTAGTGGAATTGGTGCTATAGAATATTTTGCTAAAAAAGAAAATAATAATTTAGATTGGATTTGTATTGATAATCAGGAAAATCCAATTGATTTTCCACCATCTGCTAAAAATCATATTGATAAACCATTAATGAAAGTTGATTATTTATCTATTGATAAACTAATTGAAACTAATCCATCTATTGTTAATAATTGTATTATTTTTCTTAATTGGTGTTTACCAAATGCATCAACCTACGATTTTGAAGCTATTATTAAATTAAAACCTATTGCTGTATTATCTATATACGAAAATTTCGATGGTATGAGTGGTTCTGCAGGCGGAGAGATGTTTTATCATTGGACAGAACATAATACTGATTATCATTTGAAAGAAGAGTATTCATTATATGCTGATAAATTTCATGCGGATGATGATGAATTAATGGATGTTCGTATTAGCTGGTGGCAGTCAATTCAATTAAATGATATAGATGATTTCATTCGTAAAGGATTTCCATGTTTATATCATGGAAATCGTAAAAGCCAATGTTGTATTTCTTAATTATTATAATAAATATTGATTTATAAATATTTAAAGACATACATTTCTTTATATTAGTTATACATGGAGGACCAGTTTTTAGACATGAACGATGAAGATATTGATAATCTTCTTTTTGGAATTAATATTAGCGATGATAAAGAAATAAATGAAAATATTTGTATATCATGTAAAAGTACTAATATGGCAGTAGATGAAAATCAAGGTTATAATGTATGCATGGATTGTGGTGTAGTAAATAATACATTCTTAAATAAAAATCCAACATTTAATAAAGATGGAGATAATAAATTAAATTCAAGTTATGGTTGCCCTACTAATTTCTTTTTTCCTAAATCAGCACTTGGAACTAAAATAAAATGTAAGGGCTATAATCGTATGAGTGCTTTACAACGACAAGGTCAGATGCCATATAAAGAAAAGAGTTTAATGGAAGAATTACAAAAAATTCAAGAGAAATGTAAACAATATAATATTACTCAATCTATTATAGATACATCAAAGATTTTATATAAAAAAGTAAATGATAGTAAACATACTAAAGGTAATCGTAAAGGTAAGAACCGTATTATGAGATGTATTAATAGGCGTTCAATGATTGCAGCGTGTGTATTCTACGCATGCAAATTACAAAATGAGCCACGTAGTCCAAAAGAAATAGCTGATATTTATTCATTAGAAATTAAACATGTTAATAAAGGATATCGTAAATTTATGGATTTTATTAATTTGGAGGATTTACATCATAACTTTACAAGCAGTCGGTCAACTGATTTTATTAAACGTTTTGCAGATAAATTAGAGATGAGCGAAAAATATATAAAGTATGCAATGGAAATTTCAAACAATATTAATAAATTAGATTTAGCATCTACTCACGAACCACCTTCTGTTGCAGCTGGATGTTTACTATTAGTTGTTAATATGTATTCATTACCAATTAATAAGAAACAAATATCAGAGGTATTTAGTATTTCAGATGTTACTATTTCTAAGACATACAGACGAATTTGGCCTTTTCATAAAATTATTACTAATAGTGAGATTACTGATATGATCTTAGAGAAGAAACAAAATATGCCAAAACAAAAAGCAAATATAAATAAAGAAAATTTAATTGTTCTTAAAAAATCTAATACAGATGATATAAATATAGATAGTGATAGTGATTCAGAAACACTTTCAAATGATTTTTCAAATGATTTTAGCGAATTATCAGATTCTGATACAAAAAAGAAATCCAAATCAAAACCTAAAACAAAAAGTAAAACAAAAAGTAAGACAATTACAGTTTAATTAATAATTATTATTTTATAATATAATATAATATAATATAATGATTATTTTACTAATATTAATTATTATATCAGGTATATGTTTGTACTATTATAATAAAAAACAAATACAAAAGCTTTTAACAAAAAAATTACCAGAACAACCAAGTGATAATATATCTTCACCTACAGAACCTCCAACAACTACAACAACTACAACAACTACAACTATAATAACAACTACACCATCTCCATCGACAGAACCTCCAACAACACCTCCAACAACATCTCCACCCACTACTACTACTGCAAAACCAGTTTATTATATTAATACACCAGAAGAATTTATTAATTTTTTAAATAATATTAATTTATACTCACAGGGTATATTAAATAATGATATAGATATGAATGATAAAATAGTTCCAACATTAGATACTTTTAACATAATACTTAATGGAAATGATAATACTATATCAAATATAAAAACATCAAGAGAATATTTTATATATATATTAACAGGAACATTACAAAATATTATTTTTGATAATATTACAACAAATACTTTTATAATAGGAACTAATAAAGGAACTATTTTTAATTGTACAATTAGAAATATTATTTCTAATTTTAATTACTTAATTAGTACTAATACTGGTATTTTAGAAAATTGCACTTTTGATAATATTAATATAAATAACAGTTCTGTTTCTGAAGTAACTATAATAAATAGTAATAAAAAAAATATTAATAATATTATATTTTCAAATAGTAGTTTAACTACATATAATAAAGTTGCATTTATTTTTGAAAATACTGGAAATATTACTAATTATACAATGAATAATTGTTCTTTTAAAATTACTTTAATAAAAGTTTCAAAAGAAGATTTAACAAAGTCTAGAGTTATATGTGGTTTATTTATTACTAGTTATGGTAATATAAATGTTAATAAATGTTATTTTAATAATAATAAATTTTATATAAATAATAATGAAGCTGTTGTACAAAATAACTATGATTATTTTTATAATATAACCTCTAGTAGTTATATTCATTTATCTTGTATATATGTAGATTCTCCCAAATATGAATTGACACATGCTATTAATAATACTTTTAAAAATATTTATGTTAATAATGTGATAAAAAGCAATACTATTGATAATTCAATTAGATGCATTGATACTAGACCTGCACCTATACCAAAAAAAACTACTCAGCCAATAACAACTACATCTACAATCGTAACAACTACACCAATTATAACTACAACACCAATAATAACTACAACACCAATAATAACAACTACACCAATTATAACTACAAATAGAAATAATTTAAAAGGTGGTAGTATATATGTAGGTAATGGACAAACAACATCTATTTCAACAGATAATGTTTTATCAGCTGACTTTAATTTTATAGGAACTCCATTTATTATTGATTTTTGGTTATATATAAAGACTATTAATACTACTAATACAATATATAAGATTGGAAATGGTTTTAAATTAGAATTTAAATATGAACTACCAAATTATGTATTTAATATAACTATAAATAATTACCCATTTACAATTAATATACTTGAAAGTGAATCATTTATAAATACATGGAGTTATTTTTATATTTATTATTCAAACAATTTTATTTATATATTAAAAAATGGTTCTATAAAAGGAACTTTAAATGTTAATTTTGTAAGTATAAATTTATCAAATAATCTATTAGAAATAGGTACAAATTCTAATATGTATATTTATAATTTTAGAATATTAAAAATAACTACTAAAACTCAAAATGATGTTATAGAAGATGCAAAAGTTAAAAATTCAATTAAAGCTATTGCTGATAACGATACACTAATATTATTATCCGCATTAACATCTACAGATATGTTAGTTAATTCAGGCACATCAAATACAGTATTTCATAGTAATGGTATTGTTACATGGATTGATGCAACACCTTTTTAAATATTCCTCCACTTGCGGATAATAGAACCAAAGGTTTATTGATTAAAAGATCCATTAATGAAAGGATATTTTAATGTTTAATCTTGTCTTGAATATAACGTCTTTAAGTTACTCATATGTTTGAATATTAATAGCTATATTATTCCAAACAAGTGTAAAGGGCATTTTATTATTAACAATATTTATAAATTCATCATAATTAATAATATCATTATTTGATTGATATAATGTTATTTTATTATCATATTTTTCTTTATAACTATCTAATTTTAATAAATTATTTTTAATTTCAAAAATAATAGTATTTTTATATTTTTCTAATTTAGTATGAATTAATCTTTTAATTTCTTGTTGTTCAGTAATAATATTATTACTTATTTTATCTAATTTCATTAAATCTCTACTAACATTGTTTGTTAGTTTATTATAAAAAGATTGTTTATGGTTATTTATTTGCTCTATATATTTTTTATTATAATCAATAATATATTGAGCTGCTAATGATGGAGTTGGTGCACTTATATCAGCAACAAAATCTAATAAAGTTGTATCAATCATATGACCTATTGCTGATAATATTGGTTTATTTCTTTTATACACTGTTTCTACTAACTCTTTATCATTAAAACCCCATAAATCTTCCATACTACCACCACCGCGAGTTATAATAATTAAATCATATTTATTGAAATCATAACTATTTAAATGTTCAATTATTTGCTTAGGACAATCAATTCCTTGAACTTGTGCATCTATTTTATCAATATCTACTAAACATTTACTATTATTTATTGCATATTCAAAATCATGGACTGCTGCGCCTTTAAGACTAGTAATAAGTGCGATTTTTCTAATACAATCTGGTAATTTAATTTTTTTATTATAATATCCTTTATTTTTGAATTCTTCTTTTAATAATTCAAAAGTTCCATGTAAATCACCAATTTTATTTAATTTTTTAGCCCAATTAATTGTTAAACTTAAATCACCTTTATAAAAATCCATTTGTGCTTTAATCTCTATATTATCACCATTTTGAATATTTGCAATTTCTTCATCTAATCTATTCTTCCACATTTTACAATTCATTGTAATAGTTTCATCTTTAAGAGTAAAATATAATCCACTTGGATATAATTTTGGTCTAGATACTTCACCTTTAATATGATAATTATTTTTTGGTAATTTTTCTTTTAATATTTCACTAAATTCTTTTAAAGTAATTGCCATTAATAATTATCTGTTTTTGTGTTTATAACTTTAAAAGAATTTAGAGACATAAAATATTATTTAATTAATGTATTATTATATATGTTTTATGCCATTTATATGTTATTGGGGAACATGTCTATTATTAGATCTATTTAAATTAGGGCAACCAGATGAAACTAAATTAAAATTAAATATAGTTTCAAAAACACATGTTTTCATAAATGTGATAGCAAGTACTCTTTCATATTGTTTTTGTAATATGGCATTTGTTTATTTTGAATTATTTAGACTGGACCCAAATATAAGATTTTTATATATAATATATGGAATTATATTATTAGATACAGTTGAATATATAATGCATTATAATCTTCATAAATATAAATTTTTATATAAATTTCATAAAGTTCATCATGAAGTAAATATTTCTTATAATTATTGCACTTTATATAACTCATTAACAGAATCTATAATTGAAACAATAATGGTTGTATCTAGTTTTTATTTTTTTAATTTTTCATTTTTAGAATATATTATAGTATTTACATTAGGTAATATTTGCGGAGTATATCAACATTCTGATTTTGGTAATTTAAATAAATTTCATTATTTACATCATTCAAAATATCAGAATTATAATTTTCAACAACCATTTTTTACTTATTGGGATAGAATATTAGGAACTTATAAAGTTTAAAGAATTAAATTAAATATTTATAATGAGGATTATTAGTGATATAAAATTAGATTTCAAGGATGTATTAATTTTACCAAAAAGATCAACATTAGAATCACGTAGTGAAGTTAATCTTGAAAGAACATTTCATTTTAGAAATAGTAATAGACATTGGACAGGAATTCCTATAATTGTTAGTAATATGGATACAACTGGAACATTTGCTATGGCTAATATTATGAGTAAAATGAAAATATTAACTTGTATTCACAAATTTTATTCAATTCAAGAATGGATTGACTTTCTTCAAACTTTGCATGCAGATCAATTTAATCATATTATTGTTTGTAGTGGAATAGCAGATGGTGATTTTGAAAAACTTGATGAAATATTATCATTAGATGAAAGATTGCATTGGATTTGTTTAGATGTGGCTAATGGTTATACTGAAAAATTTGTTGGGAAAGTTAAACAACTTAGATTTAAATATCCAAAACATATTATTATTGCAGGTAATGTTGTTACTGGTGAAATGACAGAAGAATTAATTTTAAGTGGAGCAGACATAATAAAATGCGGCATTGGAAATGGTAGTGTATGTACTACTCGTATTAAAGCAGGTGTTGGTTGTCCACAATTAAGTGCTATTATTGAATGTTCTGATTCAGCTCATGGATTAAAAGGATTATTATTAGGAGATGGTGGATGTACTAATTCAGGTGATATAAGCAAAGCATTTGCAGGAGGATCAGATTTTGTAATGCTTGGTGGAATGATGGCAGGACATGATGAATCAGGTGGTAATGTAATTGAAAAAGATGGAAAAACATTTGTAGAATTCTATGGAATGAGTAGTTCAACTGCTATGGAAAAACATTATGGTGAAAAAGCTTCATATCGTGCAGCTGAAGGTAAACGTGTATTAATTCCATATCGCGGACCAGTAATTGACACAATGAATGATATTCTAGGTGGTATAAGATCAACTTGTACTTATGTAGGTGCATCAAGCTTAAAAGAATTATCTAAAAGAACTACTTTTATTAGAGTAAGTCAACAATCAAATGAAGTATATGGTAAAAATTAAAAAAATTGAATTTTATTTAATTATTAATTATTTAATTAATAATTAGATGTTTACTATTAAATGTTTGAAAGAATATCCTAATATTATAAATAAAATTAATGATTATTTAGAACCAATAATTATTAAAGATAATATAGAATTATCTTTGAGAAATTATCCTAGTTATAATAAAAAATTTCATTATTTAATAAAACATAATATTATTATAAAATATGCATTGGATTATGCAAAATATCCTGAAAAAACAATGCCATTTTTATATGAATTATCAAAAATTATGCCAATTAATTATGCATATGAAATTTTAATGAATATTCCATTTAAAAATGTTAAAATTTATCATATTAATGATATAAATAATGAAAAACTAGTTACTGAAATAATTAAATTATTACATTATAATTATACATGGGCTTATGTATTATTTAGGAAAAATATAAGTTGTGTTATGATTATGGATTTGTTAAATAAATTTCATGATTTTTATTTTTTTGAATTATGTTATATTAATAATAATTACAATGATTTAAATATATCATATGGACTAATGATTAATCAGTTAAATTACACAGAAAAATATAAAAATAATTTTTATAAATTAAGGTTAGCTAAAGTTCCTCATTCAATGGCATATAAATTAAGTAGAATGGAAAATATATTTATTGATAAAATCGTGGATATTTCAAACTATGGATACCATAATGCAGAATTATTAGAAATAATTTGTTATTTTGATGAAAAACAAATTAATTTTTTAAAATTATCTAGATTTGGATTTATTAATGAAGATGAATTTAATAAATATAAAAATAACATGGTTCAAAAAGCATTTTTTGAAGAATTATTTGATGATACTTATCTTAATCAGAATATTGATTTTAAACAAGTAAATTCATCAGAACCTTTAAATAAAAAAATGAGAGTTAGTTAATCTATAAACTCACATTCTTCTGTTTTTTTATCAACATTTTTAATGGTTTTAATATAATTATTATAAAGAATGAAAAATAAATCTCTATACTGTTCTAATTGTGATATTTTTTTATTTATATTATATTTTACTAACATTTCTGCAAATTTAGGATGTTCATAAGAATGTCCAAAACTCATCATATCTATTAATATATATTTTCCAAAATTAATATCAATAGCTGTTCTAAAACATTCACTTTGTAATGCTTTAATATGAAAGGGTAAACTATATCCTATTATAATTTTAACATCACTTAAATCAGTTTTTAATTCAGTTATTGCTTTATTATTATCAATACCTTTATTAGTTGCATCTTCCATTGTTATATTATGAAAACTTTGAGCTACTTTATCAAAATAAATTGTTTTAGGTTTTAATATATTATTTTTAGTAATAACATTTTTGAGTAACCCATTATCATAATCACCTATCATATAATGAATTGCAATTAGTCTCGCAAACTTGTATAAATTTTTGGTAGAAACATAATCATTTGTTTTATGTAAACCATTTGTATCTGTATATATGAAACATATTTTTGGCATTAAATAATATATTATTTAGTATTTAAACAATATAATATCAATATTTATAAAAAATGTATAGAATGACATGGTTCTGTACAATTTTGTATATATCCATACATATAATCATATTTAGGTATCATTATTGTGCTATAAATAGTAATTCTATTAAGAGTTGGTTTAGTTTCTAGCATTTTTTTAATGTTTTCAATAGTATGTTTATTATTATCCAAAAATAATTTACCATTTGTTGTTCTATCATCAAAATAAAATGGCTCAATCCAATGATCATGATTAGTTTGAAATATGTATTTTGATTTATTTAAATAAACTGGTTTTAAATTATAATATCTATCTCTAGTAATTAATGCTCCTTCTTTTTCTGTTATACCGCCAACAATATAATAAATAGGAGCAACTAGTTCAACAGTGCTTAAATTATTAACTACATAATTATAATCATAATTACCTTCTAATAATGTTCTAACTAATAAAGAATTCCATTGAGGTGATTTTATAAAAAACCATTTTATAATTCCTAAAAATCCACCACTTAATGCAAATCTTTGATTAATAGTAATACTATATTTATATGGTTTCATTCCAGTAAATATACCAACAAAACCTGCAAATGTATGAGCTTTATAAATTACTTTATTATTTTTAATAAATGATAAATTAATTGTTATTTTTTTTAATAAAGGAACAATACCTTCCATAAATACTCCAAAGTCTAAATTTCTTGCATGAATAATATTATTTTCAGATGATACCACAACTGAAGTGCATAGAGAAAATACTTCATAGAATATATTATATAAAACAATTTCATATAAATTAATATTTGATGAATTACTAATTCCTATCATTTCTTTTCCATATTCACCCAGGTCTTTTGGAATTTCTTCAAAATATGTTTTAGCTAAATATTTTATTGGTCTAGAAAATATCCACGGTAATTCATCATAAGCTGTATTTATTATATCTATTATTTTATCTGAATATAAAGGCATGATATGTTTCCATCTTTCTTCAGGTTGCATATCTAAATTAATTGTATATTCTGGTATAATACTATTTGCACTGACTATATAAAATAATAATAATATTAACATTATTATTATTATTAATAAATCTATAAATAATATAATTAACTAATTCCATAGGAATAATAGATTATCATAACACATTTGTGATATTCGCTTTGCGAATTATAACATCTTTGGGTTCTCAGTTACCCATTTATATTAAATATTGTTTTAATTTATGATATATAGTTTCATCATAAGAACAACCTTTAAATTTAATATTAGCTAGTATTTTAGAATATCTAACCATTGTATTATAATCATCAGATAGTTTATTAATATTATTAATAATAAAATCTTTTCTAAAATTATAAACAATATTTGATTCATTGTCAAATCTATGTATATTTAAATCCATTAATTATAAATATATTTATTAATAAGTTATATTATCAATTTTAATTTATGAGTTTTAATATAATATGGAAATTATATCTTCTAACCTGTTAAAATATAATATAGGACTTGATGTTGGTAATAATTTAACCAATATAATATTTAATAAAAATACAATTATACCCAATTATAATAAAATATCATTTATTATTCCAGAATTGGATGAAGATTATAATATTAATATTATTATGGGTGATAATATATTGGCTTCAGATAATATATTATTAGAAACAATTAAATTAATAATAAAAGAGCGAATTGAAAAAGTTATTCATTTAGAATTATTTTTAGAATATTATGGAATTATTATAAAAATAGATACAAAAATAAAAACAATTTATCAAAATATTATTAATTATTATAATAATGATAATAATATATTAATTTATAAAAATATAGAAATAGATACTGTTTTCTATAATTTAAGGTTTGATATTTTACAAACGATTAAAATTATTAGAAAGAAAATTTGTTTGAAATTAATATTATTGGATGATGAATCTAAAGAAATATTAGAAGATAAATTAAGTAAAATAGTATCTAATATAGATAACCTTAGTAACCAAAAAATGCTTGATATAAAAAATAACCTTAAAATGAAGTTCTTTATTGATTAAACTTTTTCACAAAGGTTAAAAATTGAATTTTTTATAAATTAATATATTATTATCATTATTATGCAATCTATTGAGAATGCTATTAGTATATTAAATAATTTGCCACAAGAATTACTATCATTGGTATTTAATTATTTGAAAGGTCTTGACATGGTTAATTTTATAGATAAAACTGATATTCCTATTAATATCGAATCATTAAATATTACTAATGAAGAATTAATTATTTGGGAATTGTTAGAAAACGAAAATAAGTTATTTAAGTGGTGCAAAATTCTTTACGATGCTAGTGATAATAAATATTATAAAACAATGTATAAAACAGAACATAGATATGATTTAAAATTACCAACGGGTAAAGAAAATAAATATATATTTAAACTCAAAATGGGTTTATTTGTGAATGCTTCTTTAAATTATATTAATTCATCTGAATATTCTAAATTGGATTTTGATAGTATTGGTTTTATTTTTAATACATTAAAAAATCATACAAATAAATATTCTATTTATGTTCTAAAAGAAGCAATTGAAATTAATAAGAATAACAATGACTATATTAATTATATTAAAACTGCTAATCGAATTAAAGAAATTAGAAGCTTAATAAAATGCTTTACAAACAAAGCAGACTTTAAAATAGTTGTATCAATACTTCCAGATAGTAATTATAAAAGATTAATATATCTTATGGAAAATGGTTCGTCGTTATCATCTGCTTATTATTTGACTAAAAATAATAAATATTCAGATGAATTAATTCAAAAGTTTTTACAATTAAAACAAGAGTTAGAATATGATAATAAAATGGATGATATAATTTCATCTAATTTAAAAAATGATAAATTTATTAATTATCTTAGAATATTTAAAAATAAAAACTTTTCTTTTGATTTGATTAGAACATTATTAGCTATGAAACGAGAAATAATTGATTATTTATTTCAAAATAATATTATATATAAATTTAATTTGAATAATTTACATAAGTTTATTTGGCCTATTCATTTTTCACTTGAAAATATATATGATAAAAGTAAGGAACTATTTAAAGAAATTTTTAATAAATTTACAATCAAACAACAAAATAATCTTCATATGAAACAATTGATGGAAGACAATGGATATAATGATTTATTAGAAAAATATGTTAGTGAAAATATTCGTTTTGTGAATAATTACATTAAGAATCCTTATAATACAATATCAGAGGAACAATACTTTAATGCATATATTGAATTAACTGAAGAGCAATTTAAATATTTTAAAGAACAAATTAATAATGGTTCTAATTATGAAGAGGCACTTGCAAATGCATATCAAATAGTATATTATTAAAAAATTGAAATTTTTTTATATTTTAACATTAATTAGTTACTATAATGCTATCATTTGATGATGCTATTAATATATTAAATAATTTACCTCAAGAATTAGTATCAGTAGCATTTAATTATATGAATGGTATTGATATGGTTAATTTTATTAATAATGATAATATATGTATTCAAATTAAATCATTAAATGTGACAAATGATGAATTAAATGTATGGAATTTGATGAAAAATTCAGATAATAAATTATTTGAATGGTGTAAAATATTATATTATGCTAATATTTATAACTTTTATTATAAAAATAAGTATGAACATACTGAAATAGGTTATAAACCAATTTTTTCACTACCTTCAAATAAAGAATACAGATATATTCAGAAATTGTATATTGGACTTTTTTTGAATGCAGGTGAGGAACTACATAAAGCATATTATTATTCAAACTATAATACTAATAAAATTAATTTTATGTTTAATACAATGAATACATATCCAAATCAATTTAATTTTAATATTTTAAGTAGTGCACTTAATATTTATAAATATGACACAAATGAAAGTTATTTAAAATATGCAATTAAAATTAAAGAAATTTATAATTCAACACAAAGTTATATCAATAGTTTATATTTATCAAAGATTATCCAACATTTTTCAGATGAAAAAAGTCAACTATTGATTTCATTACTATTATCAAATATTTCATTCGAGACAGCATATCATTTAGCTAATCCTACACGTAAATTCACTGATGTATTAATTAATAAATTTAAAGAATTAAAACAAGAACTGAATATTAAAGATGAATTGTTACTATCACATATCCGTAATAATAAAGCAATTAATCAAATTAGGTTATTTAAAAGCAAAAATATTTCATCAAATGGAATTGAAAATCTTTTAAATCTTAATAAAGATTTATTAGATTACATTATAAAAAATAACATAATTTATGATTTTGATTATGACACTTGGAGTAAATTAAATTTTATGTTTTATAATATTAATGATGTATTTCAAGAAATTTTTACTAAATTTACTATCAAACAACAAAATAATATTCGTATGAAAGAATTAATGGAGCATAGTACTAAAGAATTGTTAGATGCTTATATTAAAGAAAATGTGAATAAAATATTAGATTATTATAATAAGAGAATTCATGCTAATAATCATAGATTAATTACTACAGAACAATATTTTAAAGTATATATTGAATTAACAGACTTTCAAATGAATACATTTAATAGATTTATTAATTTGAATTTTAATTTTGAGCAAGCACTGCTTAATACTTATCAAGTAGTAGAATATTAAAAATTGAAATATTTATTTTATTAACAAGTATTAGTATAATTATGCTTTCAATTAACCATGTTATTAATATATTAAATGAATTACCACAAGAATTAGTATCATTAATATTTACTTACTTAAGTGGTATTGATATGATTAATTTTGTTAATAAAAATGAAGTATATATTCCAATTAAATCATTAAATATTAAAGAAGATGAATTAAATGTATGGAACTTGATGAAAAAATCAGATAATAAACTATTTGAATGGTGTAAAATATTATACCATGCAGATATTAAAAATTCTTATTATAAATTAAAATATAGAGAAAAATTTCAAAATGAAAACCTTCTTATGAATTGGAAAACACAGTTTGCATTTTCTTCAAATAAAGAACAAAAATATATCCGGAAGCTTTATATTGGACTATTTTTGAATGCAGGTTTAGATATTAAGAATTCATATCATTATTCTGATTTACCAATTGATAAGATTAATTTGATTTTTAATATTATGAAAAAAATGCAAGACCAATTAAAAATTGAAATGGTATGTGAAGCACTTAATATTATCAAAGAAATTCAAACTATTGATAACTATGTTAATTATGCAATTAGAATTAATCAAATTCATCATTTGTTAAAAGAAGACTATATAACTAATAAATTTCTTAGAAAAGCCATTATGTCTTTTCCAGATGAATATTATCAACGATTTATTTCATTACTAGAAATTAATGTAAAACTTGAACCAGCTTTTAATTTGTCTAATCCTACACGTAAATTTACAGAAGAGTTAATTGAAAAATTTAAACAATTGAAGGAAGAATTAAATATTATCTATGATGATTTATTAGTTTCTAATTTGCGTAATAATAAAATAATTGAAAAAATGAGGTATTTTAAAAGTAAAAATATCTCACCACGTAACTTTGATAATCTATTAAATTGGAGGGATAAAGATTTCTTAGATTATATGATTAAAAATAACAAAATGTATAATTATGATAGTACATCATGGATTAGACTTGAAGGACTTTATAAAAATAATTATGACTTGTTTCAAGAAATTTTTACTAAATTTACAATCAAACAACAAAATAATCTTCGTATTAAGAAATTAATGGAGGATGGTGGTTACGATGAATTATATGTTAAATATATTGATGAAAATCTTGAAAAAATATATATCCCCAGTCTTATCGACGAAATTTTCTATTCACGTTCAACAACTTCACTTACTGATACTCAAATTTTTCAAGTATATACTGAATTAACTGAATTTCAAATGAATACATTCATTGGATTTTTAAAAATGAATTTTACATTTGATGAAGCATTAAATAAAACTTATCAAGTAGTTGAATATTAATATTTTATTTAGATATGATTGG
>JACCDO010229724.1_pt1 | contig 19235 bp, 17 predicted proteins | sample 7446101 | NCBI WGS metagenome assembly JACCDO01 (sample SAMN15323440, study PRJNA562643) | freshwater metagenome | isolation source: river surface water | place: USA:Blue River Watershed | collected 2017-08-16 | reverse complement strand
GAGGTGATTAAGGGTAAATGCCTTTGACATATTAATTTACTCCTTGAATACTTAACAAATTACTTGAGACCGGCGAGCTTCGCCCAGCGGTCGACTTCTGCTGTCTCACCTGTACGGGCGGCAGCTGATGTTGTCGCGCGGGATGAACCCCCGGCGTTGAACCTTGTTGCTGATTCATTAAGGGAGGCACCATTGCCACCTGCCAATGACTCAGTTAGGCTCTTGTAGAGCATCTTCACTTCGCGTAGTGTCTTAGCGCCGTCGATGGCCTCAATGACGACCTTTTGTTGCTTAGGTGTCAAATCCTTTGATTGCAGCATCTTATTGACGTAGAGCAGCTTTGCGTTGAAGAGATTCATATCAGTCATTTGCTCACGAAGCGTTTCAACAGCGCTTCTGTATTCATTGAGCTGGGTTGCGAGAGCACGATTATTACGTGCCTCTTTCAGTTTCTTAAGCTTGTGATTTTTGGCTGTGTCAAGAGCATTCATCTCAACTTCATCGACTTCTTCGATGGAAGCATCACCAAAGGCCTTAGCAGCAGCTTTGACGTGTGCAGAGCTCTTGAGGCTCTTCTTGGGGAGAAGCTTGTCTTCCTTCTGCTTGCGGGCCTCACGAAGGCGGAAGAGCTCGCGACGGAGCATATTCTCATCAATCTCAAAAACCTCGGCGACAGGAGCAGGCTCTTCGGCAGGCATCTCTTCGTCTGCAGGCATCTCTTCGTCTGCAGGCATCTCTTCATCACCTGCGAGCATCTCTTCCTCGTCTTCCTCTGGGAGAACGCGGACAGTAGGCATAAAGTCCTCAGGAAGCTCGAGATCACCAAGGTCAACTTCTAGCTTGGCCTCATTAAGCTCGTCCATGTACTCCTCATCAAGCATGTCACCCTCATCATCGAAGTCCATTTCATAAATGTCTTCCATGGCAGGTTCTGGCATCTTTCTCATGCCACCCATCTTAGGAGGTGGTGCCTTGGGTGCTGCCTTAAGGCCGGCTGCGGGCTTACCAGGAGAAGCAACAGCAGCAAGCTCCTTCTTGAGCTCATTTAGATCAATCTCATAGAGTGAATCGTCCATTTTCTTCTCCTGCGCTGTTGCGCTTTCTTCTTCATTTGCATCGCTTTCGTCGCCTTCTCTAACGAGATTAAGAAGATTCCGTTTCTCTGTCTCGCTGAGTTGGTCGAAAGCTTGCTGAAAACTATCCTTAGCTTGTGTTGTTTGCTTTGGTGTGAAAAGCGACACAAGTGATTTAAGTGCCGCTTCATCGAGAACGACCTCATCATCACCATCGTCTGACGCACCCTCATTTAAAGCATCGACTAAAAACTTCTCAGCTGAGACTGCTTTGGTCTCGTCGCCGACAAGTTGACTGTCAATAAACTCTCTAATGCGAGGTGTGACTGCTTCAACAATTGCGTTCTTGGCGTTCAATTCGGCGACCTCTCTGAGGCGCCGGGCATCTGCGATTGCTTCATCGTATATTGACTTTGACATTTAGCTGTTACCCTGCTTTCAATACATATTATGCACTCTGTCAAGTATCCTGCAATATCTTTATTTTTAAGCGCTGCTTAACTAAATTTCTTGTTGCAGGATCCATGAGATCGTGTAGACGGTCGATAGTGATAAGTTCGTCGTCAGGAAGTTGACTAGCTCTAGATGATCCATATTGATTACCAACCAGTCGACCGGGTGCATTTGTAAATGATTGATTAACAGATGCACCACCCATTGCAGGTCCATCGAACTTCTTATAAAGTACACTTGCGGGAAAAGGTGTAATCCCTTTCATGAATGCAGATTCTTCAAGAGAGGTGCTCCACCTCATCTTGGTGAAAGATGCATTATCTTTTCTGACATGAGTACGCGGCTTGGCAACTCCGGTGTAACCTGTCTTATTAATAAACTCACGTGAATGCATTATGTCTTCCATCTCTTCATCTTCAAGTGAGTCATCATCTTCGAAATAAGGAAAAGTTCCCACAGTGGTGTAATCACCACCGGAGAACTTCTTCTTAAGAGTGCCGTATCCGGCACCTACATTTGCATCTCCCTTAAACCAGAAACGCTTTTCGGCAGGAGGAGCATCACGCATGTTTAGGAGATCTTGGATGTCCCAAGCATAAATTTACCGATCGTAGCTCTAGCAATTTGTGCTGTAGAAGACTCAGGATTGGCTGATGATCCTTCGCCTCGTCCAAACTGGGATGCTGAAGCTTGTCCTGGATCCCCACCATATGGCAAGTCACCTGTAAATTCAGGCTGTGAATATGGGTCGACTCCATTACCTTCACCAGGAGATGTAAGATTAGGTGTATAGGGAGATGCAGGAAGTCCTTCACCACCTGTTACAACATCAGCAAGATTAGGTGCAGCGTAGAGTGAATCAACACCGCTAGAACGTCTTCCTGCGTATCTTAAATCTACTTGATTGAACATGTAACCACCGTCATCTACAACACCATCAGCGACACTGATTCCTGGAATGCTGTCGCCAGGCCCACCGTTGCCGTTGAGAGCAGCTATGCCAGCATTCTCAACTGCCTCAGGTGTGTACGTATTATTGTAGATGGGTGATGAGGGAAAACATGATTTTAGGTTTCTCTGGTTACGATCACCCAAGCCACCTGTCTTTGAGCCGTCATCAGGTGATGCGACTGTTGTATAATTGACTGCCATCTTGTCTCTCCCTCCTTAGTGGATTACAAACTGAACAGAGAGATTAGAGACTCTCCATGATGCGACGCTTGAGAGCAAGACGACGCTCCATGACTGCGCGAAGTCGGGCGCGGAGACGATTCTCCTCTTCCTTAAGCATCTTGGCAGCTTCCATGTCCTTAGAACCTGGCTTGTACTGCTTGGCGTGGGGCACATCAGCATCTGCCCACTGCTCCTCGGTCTCCTCGAGGTGGTAGTCTTTGCGAGCCTTTGCATTTTCCTTAGCGTGTGCTGCCTCGACCTTCTTCTTCTCTTCGAGGACCATTCTTCTAAGCATCTGGGGTGTAAGCTTCTTCATTGTAAACTCCTATGGGAACATCAAATATGTATCACGTACAGATAAATTTTTCTATTTTCTTAGTGGATCGGCAAAAGCAAGTGCTGACCATTTTGAAGCACTTTCGCCAAACAAATCAGTAGGGTCTGACATCATCATTTTTCTTGCAGCAGTATCTCCTGCTGACATAACTTGCTCTTCGTGCGAAGGTTGGCTAGATCTGCTCGTATTTTCACCCATGTGCATATACTGACCGGATGATGCTGTCTCTGCAAGTATACCTGCCATAATAGGGTCTGAAGTAATATCTTTGACCATGCTCAGTGGATTAATCTTCCTGCTAGCAGGTGCGGCATTCTGAATCTGCTCTCTAGAAGGTGCAAAAGCAAGTTTGTCGTAGACAGATGTTCTAGCCTGTTGGGAAGCCTGCGTCGTGGATTTTCCTGAAATCTGTGATACTTGACGCGTTGCTGCAGGTTGTTGACGCATCTGTCGTTGGGATGTTCTATTCTCAACAATGTTGCCTGAGCCGTTAAGGCCTTCGCTCAGAATTTCAACTAGACATTCCTTGACAATTCCTTTGAGGTCTTCTTTTGATAATTTCATGTTACTTCCACGTTAAAATATCTGTAAAGATCCTATTGACACGATCGGACTTCGTAAATGTCTTCTTTAACTCTCTTCCAGAGATTACCTTACTCTCATTCATCATAAAAGCGCCAGGGGTCGAAGGCTCGGATACAATATCGAAGCAAATAAGCTGGAAATCATCTTGAACAATAACAGCATCACCTTGCTTGCGTGTTGATCCAACACCTCTTGATGAAATTCCAAGCGTAATACCTGCTTCAACTAGACTCTGGAGAATTTTGCCGCTAGGCGTATCTAGAAGTTCAACAACGCCTGTGACGGTGTCGCCATCCATTTTTGCCTCTCTAACGATATGAGAGACATTTTTAAGCTCAACAACAGATGTATCGGGATGATCACACTCGCCAAGTGCGCGATTTTCCTTAATAAATTTTTGGTAATTGTCAATTTCTCTCTCGAGAATGCCTCGTGGATAAATGCGCCCATTCTGGTTAAGCGTGTCAGCGCGCTGGATGACACCACGCAGCATGATCTTGCCGCCATTAAGATTACGAGACTCGCGCACAATATCAGGTGAGTATTTTAGTGGAAGCCACTCTTTAAGTAGCACCATATTATCACTAGACATCTTCATCCTCCTCATTCAATTCTGTAACTAATTGTGAGACCGTCATAAAACGTGAAATTGTCTCATCATTTAAATCATTAATCTGGAGACTCTTAAGAGATCTCTCAACAAGTGGTAAACGCTCTTGAAGAGTCTGATTCTTAGTCACAGTCTTTAGTTGACTAATCTTTGCCAATGCATTTTCACGCAACTTCGTTAGACGCGCTGCAAATTTCTCTTCTTGTCCGTTCTCGATACTGAAGATATAATCTTGAATTAGAGCAGTCTGGTCATCATTAAGCTTTCCAGAATATTTTTGGTTAAACTTCTCATTCATAAGCTTGACAACAAGGCTGTCAACTTCAGGTGCAGGCGAAGATAGATCAACTTTCTCTTCATTCTTTTCCATGAGAAGATGCTGCACTACTTGACCTTCAAGCATCACCATCTTCGTAAGATCTGACCTGTCGCCTTGTGACCACTCATTAAGAAGATTCTGGACGGTTGCATAGAATCTATAATCAGGAATTCTACGTTGATAGAATTCGTTATCCTGCAAATTGTGATTAATCTCTCTAATTAAAATCGACTTCTCGTGATCAAGCTTTCTGCGATCGGCGCGCCGAGCAGCTGACTTTGCTTCAGAAAGAACAGCAGCAGCGACAGGTGTGTCACTCACAGTTGATTTAATAAGAGCGTTAAAGAGGCGGTACTCTTTATAAAGCTCAGTTGACTTGGCATAGTACTTTTCAATAATGTCAAGTGCACGCTGTGCTCTTACTTTATCATTCTCAACAATTGCTGCTGACACAGAACGAAGTAGCAACTCATAGATGATACCGACATTCCGCTTCTTGTTGTGTTGGATATTCATTCGTCCTCCTCTGACGTATTGAATGACGCAGAGTTCTGCCTATTAAATATATTCTTACGACGCATTGAACCTAAAACGCTGTGGATTTCTGACATTCTTGTGTCATTAAATGTATAGTCTTCATCGACTTCATCATCATCATCAAATTCCTTGAGCACATCCTTAAAAGGATTGATTAAATCATTCTTGGCGCCAAATGGGTGTGCAATCGAGTCTGTTTGATCACTTTTATCATGTTTGACCATCGAACCGTGATCAGACATACCGTGTAGATGACCTCGGCGTCGACGTTTTGCGTTATAACGGTCTCTGTCAGCCTGTGTCTTTCCTTCTAAGCGTTCACCAAGTAACTTACGACCAATTGCATCAACTGTACTTTGTGCTTTAATAGGTGCACTTTCATCGTTAATTGACAAGTTTGATAAGTCAAAATCAGGCTCTGCTAGAATACTTAGCCCTCTCCTATTATTGTCAGTTGATGCAACTTCAGGGCCGGGTGCTGCGGGTGCTTCAGGTGGCGGAGCGCCTGGTGTAGGTTCACCCGCGCCACCAGGCTCAGGCGGAGATGCGAGTGGTGAAGTTGGAATGCCAGCGCCCATAGTGGTCATATCTGGCATTGTCGACTTATCTTCAGGGAGCTTGACAGCTTCAACACGAAGCTCCATCTCCTTGTCTTTAATGATGCCCTTCTCGATAGCATCAATTTCTTCGTCTGACATCTGGAAGATCTTCTTTCGAACCCAGCGTTTATCAACTAGATTTGGAATACCATTAGCAGATGCAGCGATCTGGAATTTAGTGTTGTAAAGCTCAAGCTTCTGCTGCTGAGCAATCGTGGAAGGATTGGTAAGCTTAAGATCAAAGTCAAGTAGATCTGGTCCATCAAATCCGTTTGAATGCAGATGAATGATGGCGATTTTATTAAGCTCTGAGACTATCGTTCGCTGGATTCTTGCGATAGTTCTAGAGAATCGTATGTCTTCCTGTGAGAGCGTTGCTTTTGCGCCTAGTCCTTCATCATAGCCTAAGTAGGCTTTAGGGATCTTGAGAGCAGCAAACATCTTCTTCTGGATGTACTGGACGTCTTCAATGGCAGCTGCATTTGCACCGCCTGCAATGGGTTCAATCTTGGTACCAGATTGTCCGCCTCTTACGGGAATGAAGTAGTCTTCATCAACCGACATTGGATTGTATCGAAGGTCAACACGACCAGTCTGCTTATCAACAACTTGGCTCTTCTTGAGCTGTGCCTGTGCCTGCTCCATGTAGTTGGCAATGTCTTCAGGCGGCACGTTTCCTACGTCAATGTAAAAAACACGACGATCTGGTGCGCGGACGATGCGATAAACAAGCATTGCGTCCTCGACAAGAATCAACTGACGCCAAATGCGTCGAGCGGCCTCAAGTACTGATGAACCGTATGGTAAGAAAGCATCATTACCAAGAATGCGAAAGTGTGAGACCTGCCAGTTCTCTAGAACTTGATTACCTTGTGTCAGCCATCTAAAGCGAACTGCCATTGGGTCATCTTTGTCGTAACCTTCTTCACGCTCAATCTCATTGACTGGAATTGGGTAGACGTTGACTACACCTTGGTCAGGTGACACATCGTTAAAGAGGAAAAAGTCACCGTACTTACACATATTTCGTGCCCAAGAAGTCAAATTAAAATTGACGTTGAGCGTATCATAGAAGAGCTCATTAAGAAGCTTATGAATAACAGGATTCTCTGAGTGAATGTGTAGAACATTTCCCTTTTCGTCAGGTGAGATGGTCTCTTCAGAGTAGATGTCAAGTGCACTTGCAATCTCAGGTGTGTACTCCATCTCCTGGAAATCTGAGTATCTCGCCATACGATCATATGATCCATAGGCACTCATTGCTGAGCTGTAGACATAACTCTGTGCTTTTCTAAACTGCTCAAATGCTGTAGTTGTCTTAGCTGAAGGTGTGTACTCTCTAACTCTTCGTTTAATAACAGGCCCGCTCCTGAAGAGCTTTGTAAGCCTATTGAAGAGATTACTATCTTGAGCCATTAATTCTCCTAGTTCTTATAGACCCACGCGAACTCAGGAGGAATCCCCATTGGCCGCGAATGACCACGTAACACTCGATCTCGATTTGACTCTTGCTGGTGTTTGTTTGATAGTACATCGTTTGATGCACCATTAAATTGCTTATTCTTAAAACCCATAGCAGTAAGCATGGCTTGATTTAGTTTATCAGAATCTTTACCGTAGTCTGATGACGCATCATAAAGCCATGTTCCAATTGCAAGTGAGAGGATAAGATCATCATTCTCACCTTTCATTGCTTGTGCTTTATTTTCATTCCAGACAAATGTCTTCAATTCTTCGTAGAATCTTGACGAATAGATCATCAACTGCTTATTTCTAATGACTTCTTCAAGTTTAGTGAGTATCTGTGATCTTGATTTACCGCTTGTTGTAAATCCAGCTAGCTCAGTCTCTGCAGGAGGCACATAGTCACCTATGTACACAGACTTATTCTTATTGTAATAAAGCTTTGGATAACCTAAGTCTTTTAGTTTGACAATTGTTGCGTAACCAAACGAGTTGTTCTCAGGGCACATCAGTGCCTTATTGTATTGGAGTCCAAACTCATTTAGAAGTTCACCAAATTTATCTGGTGCAATCTTGCCCTTATATTCAGCGACAACTTCACCTTCATTAGCATCAATGACGTGAAAAGTTGAATAGTCTTTGCCGTCACCTCGGGCGACATCTGCCGAAATAATGTACTTGTGTTCTGTGAGTGCATGCTTCCAAATCCAGACATTTCTATCAGGACCAGCACGATCAATGGGTGGCCTTATAATCTTGCTTATCCATTTAATATCATCGTCATTCAGGAATGTCTCACCTGATGCTGCGAAGTCGCACAGATACTCTTGCGCAATCTCTTTTGCAGATAGATTTCTTGTCTCTTTCTCAAACCACTCTTGATTACGTTCTGGGTGTACATCCCAGTTAAGTCGTATTGCTTTAAACTCATTTAAATTTGCTTCAGCATCTGTAAAGAGTTTGTAGTATTGTCCACCGACACCATTGGGTGTAGATAAAACAATGGCACGACCACCTGTTGAGATTGTGGGGTAGAGACCTGTCCACAATTCATCAAAGTTTCTAACGAATGCTGCCTCATCGATGATAAGAAGAGATAGTGATTCAGAACGGCCTGCATCTTCTGATGTCGGAACTGCTTTGATCGATGAGCCATGACTGAATTCGATCATTTGGCGATTATTCAGAGTAATCTGTGGTAGAACCATCCAGGGCGGGAGGTTGCTGACCATCGTCTTTACTTTCTTAATGAAGTTTTGCGCAACGCCTAGCTTAGTTGCGATGATGAGGATGTTCTTATCTTTCTGGAACAGCGCAAGCCAGACAGAATAAGCTGCAACAAGCGTAGAAAGACCTAGCTGTCGACTCTTAACAATAACTGTAAACCGATTCTCTATGAAGTCATCAACACACTGGTCTTGAAAAGGGAAAGTCTTGAACGGGATTGTTCCCTTCGTTGGGTGCTGAATCTTGACATAGTTGTTGAAGAAATACGATGGATCTTTACCACATCGTATTATTTCAGAAACTTGTCTTGATTTGTTGCTCGTATTCATACATCAATTTCATACGTCGTGTTAAATCTGTAGTACGCAACTTTACGAGGATTGTAGGGAGACATGCTGATTAGTTCGATCCCATTGTCTGTTCCCTTCTTTGTCGCCTTCAAGGACTTACCCTCGACTTTTTTGAACTCACTAACGACATTATCGATTGTCTTCTTAGTAAGCTGGACGGCGGCTCGCTCAAGCTCCTTGCTTTGCTCACGCATTGACTGTTCAGATGCAAAGTGGACGAGTGTTGTGTACTTAACGATGAGAGAGTTACCTTGCAGAACCATCTTAATTGAGACGGTTGGAGCAGTTGTAGTTGAACTCTGACCGAACGTAGTGTTAATAAGCTGACCGAGTGTATTTACTTGTTGCATTGAAAGCATGAGACTATCCTCTGTTTATATCTATCCCGTTAAGTATGTGCGATCTTCTGTGAATCATCTCATTATGAACATCGTCACTACTTGGGCGCCAACCGTTTAACCAGTCTGGTCTATTGACTTCTGCCCATTTCATGCCGCATTCTTTACAGCAATTGAATAGCTTAAAATACGCATCATCATCTTTGGCAGACATGGTAACATCGCAGACAGGGCAAAAAAGCGGTGTTCCATCATGAATATTTGACACTTGCTCCTCCGTCGATCCAATTAATCTCGATGAAATTGTCAACTGCATCCTTGATTGCATCAACATGCGAGATGATAAGAATCTGACTAAAGTACTTCTTTAGTGAGCGAAGAAGACGTGTGCATGCTTCAAGATTGGAATCATCAAGAGCGCCAAAACCTTCATCAATAATAAAGATGTTAGACTTAGGTAGAGACGACATGTTGATAAGTGCAACGCGTGTTGCAATTGCTGAGATCATCTTCTCCATTCCTGAGCCTAACTCAATTATCCGTCGCTTATCACCGTAGTTAATGTAGATCTCTAGTGAGTTTGACTCCTCATCGACTTCCAGTTCTACTGTGAAATTGCATACTCCTAGAAGAATGTTCTTTATTTCTTCGTTGACGAGAGGCAATAGACGTGAGATTAATCTTGAAGGTAGCCCCTTCTTTGACATCGAAACATTGAAGAGTTCGTAGATCTCAAGATCAGCAAGATCACGTTCAAGAACTTCTTTCTCACTCTTCAGAGTCTCGATTGCAGATTCAAATGTGCCGATGCTTCTTGCATTTGCAAGCTGGTCCTTTCGAATCTTCTCAATCTTCTCTTCAATCTCTTTGATACTGTCATAAACACCGCATAGATCACCAGCATCTTTGACAACTGCTTGAAGACGCTCGATCTCTTTCGTAAGTGATGCATGATCATCTTGAAGACGAGACAATGACTTTGTGTTGTGATCAACTTTAACTTCAAGTTTACCAAGATCTAGCTGAATATTTCGCTCTTCTTGGAGCATAAGTTCGTACTTCTTAATCTTGTCATCAACATTTTGTGTAGCGAGTTCATCACGCTCGTCTTGCAGTAATTTGGCAGCATTGCGTAGCTCTTCAAGCTCTTTCTGCTCATCACTCAGCTTTGTCTTACTTTCAAAGGCTTTTTTGATGAATGGGCATGTTGGATACTCGTCTCCACAAGGCACAGTTTTTAGGATTGCAACATCCTGACCAAGACTTGTCAATAACTTTGCATGATGTTGTATGTCACGATTGGCAGCATCAATCTTCGATTGTAAGTCACGCAACTTCTGCTGATCTTGACGTAACGTCTCGATCGAGAAGACATCTTTTACTTTCTTGAATTTATCGATCTTCGCTTTAAGTTTTTCTACGTGTTCTGCGTCATGCTGAATTTGCTGGTTTAATTCACTGATTCTGGTTGCTGATACAGTGTATTTCTTCTCAAGATCGCGAAGCTTAACAGCTGCTTCAACAGCTGCGTCACCTGTTGTGATAACTCTTAGATCAGCAAGCTTGCGGCCTAACTCATCGTGTGTGTTATCGAGAGTCGACGTCTTTCCTTTCTCGAGATCAAGTGACTTTAGCGCTTCGATGATCTTAGCATCGATCTGCTGTTTGTCTCGTCGACCTCTAAAAGAGGCTCTAAGAGGAACTAAATCCTCACGAGAGCGTTCGTATAGTGCATCAAACACATCGAGATTTAGAAACTTGCCGATGATCTGTTTACGTGCTGTCGACTTCTCATCGAAGAACTTATTAAGATTCCCTTGCGCAGCGAGAGACGTCATAAAGAAGTCTTCTGATGAGCCAATTAACTGGCGCAGAACTTTTTCAGTTTCACGACGCTGCTCATCAGAAACATCACTCAACTGCAAGTCTGTGTCTGTCTTGCTGATGCTGAGTGTTGTATTGACATTAGTGTCACCCTTCTTGTTGTAGGTCTTCTTTGTCCTACGTGTAATCTTGTATTTATCGCCTTTGACCGTAATGTCTGCTTCAGCATCACATGCCATTTCTTTGTCATTAATGATGTGCAGATTCTTAAGCGAACCACGATCTGATGTATTAAAGAGACAATAGACAAGACTCCCAATTATGGAAGACTTTCCTGCACGATTCTTGCCAAAAATACCTGTGATACCAGGAGAACGAGTGAAATCGATCTCGTTATCACCACGGAATGCGAACGTATTCTTGAAGGTGAGCTTATCAAGTGACCAATTGTAATTTCTATCATCTTCACTTGTAAGATCAAGAGACTTCATATACCTGTCGACAATTTCATTGACTTTTGCAAATTTATCATCAGGTAGTGAAGAATCAGAATAGAAATCTCTGATCAACTCTTTGATGACAGCAGGCTGTCTAAGATCTGTATGCGTCTGCGTGTTATCTTTTGTGAGACTACGTCCTGCGTCGAGTTCCGTCAGCTTGTAGACCACTTCTTTGGGCATCTTCTCTGATTGGAGCTTTGACTCAATCAGATGAAGTGTAGTGGGCGGTACTGGAACGTCAGATGCAATGCGTACACGCGCACCTACGGGTAGTGTGTCTATTAGACTATAGGTCTCGTCCACATTACCACGATAGCCAATCGTCACAAAGGGCGTGTCGTTAGTGATATGGATGAACTTGCAATCATAGTTGACATCACTCTTAATATCCCAGAGAAGACATCCTTTGATGACATCCTCACCGTAGTCCTGCTGGATGAAAGATCCAGGATATGCAATGATGCTTTTTCCTGCAAGATTCTGACGTTTGTGGATGTCACCTAGGAACGTGTATTCAAATCGATCGAAGAAGTCAACTGTGACTTCACCACCGATCTTCCAATCGCTATCTGTCGATGAACCACCGACGCCGCCGTGAAAGCAGGCAATGTTGATCTCGCCTTTGACAGGCTCGACTTGTTCCCAACCTTCTTCATCAAAGCAAGAGAAGACACACCAGTTGAATCCAGGGATTCCAATTGGATATGTGCCAGACTTCTTATAAAGATGAATCTTTGGATTACGAAGTGCGTTAACGATGGGTGTAATTGCATCCTGCCGGCTCTTGTTGTGAATGAGACCGTCATGATTTCCAAGAATCATGTGGACAGGCGCAATCTCTGCCATAGTTTTAAAGCACCATGTCAGAATATCAATTAGCTCAGGCGTGATTCCTTGCGTCTTGGAGTGGACAATGTCGCCACCAATGAAGAAGACGTCAGGCTTCTCACTCCGAGCAACATCAAATAGTCGCTCGAAGCACTTCCTATACTCATCATGTCGGGTTAGACCTCTAAAGTGAATGTCTGAGATGTGAAATGCTTTCATTTACCTCAATCATAGACTCTACGATGAAGATTTATATTTAGTGACCGCGAATCTTGTGGATGACGTTGTGTGCTTTCGCAATGTCTCTAATCATATCTTCACTGATCTCATCAGCATCATCATACTGGTCGTAGATGTTAATGGCATCCTCGATGATCTCGTAGAGGCTACGCTTAAACAATGCAGTGCCTGTCGCTGTACCCATCTTCTTGTCGCCGCAGCCTCCCAGTGCGCCACCACAACCACAGCCGCAGTCTCCATCACTTTCATCAATGTCACCTACAGGTGCGTCACCTGGCGCATCCTTATGTGTAAAAAGCGCATCATCTGCAATGATGTCTTTCATCTCTCGAAGTATTGCACGTCGGATTGCTGTTCTATTAATCTTTGTTGCCATGCATGTAAATATGCATCAAAGAATAGAACCACTTGAGATTTTGCTGATCTTGTGAAGCATTCCAGATCTTGGCAGCCATGACACAGCATTTTCAATTCTGCTCTTTGCTTCAGCACGTGTCATCTCTCCGATGTCCTTAAATCCTGATGTGTCAGCGACAGAAACATCAATGCCAAACTTATATAAGTCTGATGCGATCTTGTGTGTCTTATCAATAACATCAGGGTCGAGTGCAAGCACTACTTGAATGTTACGAGCAACAATCTTAGTGAATAGTGCTGATGTCTGTGGGAGATATGATCCTAAAATAGGGACAGCATTCTGCCCAACTTTAATTGCATCAAAGACGCCTTCCACGACATATATCGGTTTATCCCAATCGACCATCAAGTCGTTGAAGATAATGTCAACTTTGTTTGCTTTAGAGTTGACATAACGTGGATTTGTGTCTTTGTCAATTGCACGTGAAACGTAGTAGTTGAGATCACCGTCGTAATCAAATGACGGGATAATAACACGCCGGTCGAACTGGCGTTCTGCACTTACACACGCCTTCCAGTACCAGAGATCACGCTCAGATAAGCCTCGTCGCATGAGGTACGTGTGAGCAGCACGAAAATTTGGATTTCTCGACTGTGAGACAAGAGCAATAGGCGTCGCATCCTCGGGAAGTTGGACCACATTTATTGGTGCAACTTCGATCAACTCATCATCACTTCCGCCGAATCGTTCTCGAAATGCAACATACGTCTCAGGTGAGCAGTATTGCCGAAGTGCAAATCTGAGATTGCTTCCTTTTATTCCACAGACCCAACAGTGATACTTCCAGGTATCTATATTGACCGATAACTTCTTCTTGTCGGGTGTCTTACAGTTAGGGCAAGGGACAGCAATATCGCTTCCGTCTCTTGATACTGCAACATCGCGGAATATTCCACGTAGGAACCTAATCTTGTCTGTCGAAGTTACAGGGGTCATGACCTCATTTTAGAGGTCTTACCGTGTTTTGTTCAACCAGCCAGCTCTTGCAAGGACGTACGCATCTGCCATATCGTAGCACGTCGTCTGGACATTGCCTGTCTTGGTAGTGGGCCAATCAATAATGACTTGTGGTTTGACGAACTCAAAGATTTGCTGCTTTGTGGACACTTCTGATTTTCGATCAAGTTTGATGCCCAGCTTCGTTCTTGCTGATGTGGCATTGAGAAATGTGGGTTTGGTCGCGCAAACTTCATATGCAATCAAGGACGCTGCACCGTTAAACCGTGCAAGTGTGTTGATCGTCTTTGCAGATGACATTCCAGGACGAAATGCCTGTAGATTCTCTTCGATGCAGATCTGTCTTATTCCTGTGTGACGTGAACGAACTTCAGATAATGCTGATCTGTATGCGTCACACTTGTCGAAGAAGTCGTCAAACTTGTCGAGTTTAAAATTCCCGACTTCTACAACTCTACCCACATCTGAGGTGACGATAGCATAGCCTGTACATGAAGTCGAAATATCGAGGCCGAGGATGGTATCACATGTCGTACTTGATTCTAAAGAGAAATTCTTCATCGGGCCTCTTAAGCACAGGTTGTGCCAGGTTTGCTCTCATAATAACGTTGAAGTTGTCGTCGTGAATATTGATGCCCGTGATGTACACGAAGTTATCTGCAGTTTCATTCTGTTCATTTGTAGGTGGGAATGATAGGTAACTCGGATTTGATGACGAGTTGATCTCTCCAGCTGGACAGATAGCATCGACAGTATATGTGTGGATATTCTGGGATCCGTTAAGCGTTACTGTGAAGTTTTCCTTTCCAAAGTAGTAGAGATGTGGTGTCTTAATGATCGCAAGCCCTTCGTCATAGAAGAGGTTTCCTACTGTAGCCCAGGATGGTGCGGGCGTGACTGCATCAGCTCGGTAGAGTCCACCGTAACCGTTGTCTTTGAGAGTGATACCGATCTTCCCACCAGATCCTGTTAGTGCTGCTGAAGAGATCGCGAAAGATGATGGAAATATCTGATTTCCATAGTAGAGATTGCTAATCTGGTAAATGGCAGAAAGATTGCTTGATGTATCAGCAAATGAGCCCGATTTTTCACCAAAAGAGTAAAGCGTTGTTGTGTTTCCTAATGGTGCTATTGCTGTTGCATAATTTGTGGGTGTCAAATAAGTAGAGCCAACAGATCCAGATCCTAGACTTCCTGGCAGGATTGATGCATCAATTTTTAACAGACTAATGGATGACTTGTCATCATTATTACTGCTGTCGATATAGGGTGCATAAGTTATTTCATTAGACCCAGTTGGTACTATGTTAAAGTTTGGCACAAACAAGCCGTTGTCATTCGGTAGTATTGTGTATGCTCTTTTTATAAATGCACCCTTTCTGAACATGTGGTCAACGGCAAAAGCTTCACCCGCATATGCCTCAGTTGATGATGTTAAATTGTAGAGTCTAGGTGGTGTATAGTGCTTTATGTCAAATAAGAAATTTTGTAAGTTTGGACTAAAAACTTGTGTCGATGCTGCTAAGTCAACATTGTACGGAGTTCTTGGATATAAGCTCGAAGATTTTGTTGTCGGTGTTGTGTAGTCTGATTGACTCTTGATTGCACAATTAGTAAAGATTGGCGGCACATAAAAGATTAGCCCATTGTCTTCTAGACTGGCACCATTTGCTCTATAGTAAGAAATTTCGCTATTTGTCAAAACTCGGTTAAAGATCTTAAAGTCATGTATTTCTGCATTTAATGGACTTGAAAGCGTAAATCCTGCGGGATCTACTGAACTTACACCCGAATCTGTTAAACCTTCGCTTGTAGCTACATTTGAATTGAAAAATTTTAATTGATTATCTGCGCCTAAACACTGATTTCCTAAAATAATTGCTACCTGTCTATCAGATGCAGATGTACTTTTCAATATAGAACCGCTTGGATAGTTAAATGTTGATCTTGAAGAATCTACATAAAAGCTACCTGTGCGGTTATTAGTATCTCTTCCCCAGCTCACATTAACGTGATGCCAATTGTTATGCTTTAGAACGTTGTCATCACTCACATAAATGAGATCTTGCGGGTATTGTCTTGTCCCATTTGCGGCATTTAAATCAATGCTCTTGGGATCGACGTTAGCACTGTGTCTAAAGCCTATTGCAAGTCTAAAGCTATCAACAACACCATCTGCATTTTTGTGCGAACCTGTGTGTAATGATAGGCACATCGACGATGTAATATGCATGATTGTTCCAGCATTAAATGCTGTGCCAGAATCTGGAATATACCTTGGATTAATATAGAAGTCTAAGCTAAATGCGCCTGTCGTAGTGTATTGATTGTTTATATTTTGATAAATTAATGCACTGTCGCTTGGAACAGTTGACGATGTGAAAAAATTAATACTATGATAGTTTTTGTAAGAATATTCGCTGTCTGTGTAGACAGCGCGATATTGCGGCAGCAAGCTGTTCTTGATTAGGCTTTTTGTGAATGAATTTCTATCATAATCGATCGACTGCGTTATACGCTGTATTGGAATTACTACTTCATTTTTTCTATTTTCTGATAACTCATTGACCTTACTCATATAAGTTCTTAAACCTGAAGCTCTCCTAGAAGGTACAGTATTAATAATTTCTCTAAGACTAAAAAAATAAGCTGGGCTTGTCTCATCTTCAACGTAAGCAGATGTTCCTCTAGTTCCTCTTGCTGCTTCTTCTTTGAAATAACTGCTTGGCCTCTCAATTAGACGTACTGAGCCTGTTACACCCAACGACGATGACACAAACTCAGCACGCGGGCGAAGTGTGAGAGAGAACATGTCAAAGTTCTCAGGCTGTAGCTTGATAAATGACATAGTTCTCCCTCAGCTTAGAAGTCGAGTCGAACTCTAAATGTTAGGTCCTTCTCGTCGTTCTTCTCAATTGGTCTGCTCATCTTTGCAACAGCTAGCAAGTTATCATTTGCATCGTAAAGACCTACTGATGTGATGTAGCTAAATGTTCTATCTGTTGTGATATCATCAATTACAACAATGTTGCCGTCAGCGTCAGTGAATGTTGGGTTGGATGTGTAGTTAAACTCATCCGCAGTTGCACGACAGAAAACAAGTGTTGAGTTGATGTTAGTGATGTTCTGGAACGTCACTGCTGTGAGTGAACCCGAACTAAATCTACAAGTTGCAAGATGGTCAACAATGTTGTCTATCGATGCAGACACAAAAAAGTCAGGAATAAATTTTGCTGCCGGATTACCTGCTGCGCTTCCAATTACTGATGTGCCTGTTGATGAAATGGCGTCAATAGTTCCTGAAACGTGCTGTGAGCCTGATAACGCTTTCTTTGCATCAAGAACTAGAATGCCTTGATCATAAAAAAGATTACCAATAATTGCAGTTGAATCAGTTGCTAGAGCAACATTACCTACCTGACCACCATAGCTAAACTCTGAGCCCATACCGGCATCTGTGAAAATAGAAGATCCTGATACAGATGTCTTATCGAGATTTGGGTAGCTTGGATAGCCTGTAGTTGTAGAATCGATCACACTCGCAGTGTAGAACTGCATTGCAAATGTCTGAGGCTTAATCTTATCTCTTGCGAAAAGACGCTTAACATTGATGAAAATTGCTTCGTCAATGTAGTCTGTCGTTCCTGGTGAGCTAAATGGTGCAGAGAATTGATTGTCTGCATCACCTAAAAGTGTTTGTGCGAATTGTCTGTAGACGTTAATCTTCTCACGCATCATTAAAGATTCTGATGGGAAAAGAAGCTTACCTGCAGAATCGACGCCAGTGACGCATCCCGCGACTGTATCACTTCCTGAGAAAAGACCCACTGTTATGTCTAGAACTTCATTGGAAGTTTGCAGCGTATAGTCTTGGTCGAAGACTGTCTGAAATAAGGATGATGTTACACCTGGGCCTAGACCACCCGTAACGAAAACTTGATATTTTTTACGTGTTGATGATCCTGAGATGTCATTCTGGATGACATCGACTAGCTGGTTTAGAGCAGATCTGCTGGTTTTAATATCAGATGGTGTTATCTCTTTAAATGTGGGCATTTTATATCCTAGCTAATCCTTACTTCGAATTCTTTAACGGTTCCTGAGTTCATCCCAGTTACTCTCACATATGTTCTCACGACATTTAGACCGCTTGACTTGTATGTGTCAAAGAGTGTTTGAGAAAAGGTCTTGAGTCGTAGAGTGAATCTTCCTGATGCGCCGCCTGATGTTGTCAATGCTGCGCCTCTATCAATGATGTAACTTGCATTATTATTTGCATCAATTGAGTCTGCGACAGAATCTTGAAGACCCAAGAAAAGATCATTTACTCTAACTTCAAAAGAGTTATCGATCAGTTCGGGTGTAATTAGATTATTATTTACTGCCACTTGATTGAGTGCAACTTCAAACGTCGGTGTTTTTGATAGTCTTGATAGGCTGATGACATCAGTCGAAGTGCCCGCTGCTGAATTGACAAACGTCAATGTGATTGATGGCATGTAGGTAAGAACTGGATTTGAGATGCTAACAAGCTTATATTTTAATGCAATATTTGCATTTGTCGATGCTTCAAAAACTGGAGTATTTTTCTCAATCTTTTCTTTTCCAACGGTACGCCCATACTGTTGAATAATTGAATAATCTACTTCATTATCAGAAAGAGCAAATTTTACAATATTGAAGCTACCATCGTTTCTTGCAAGCAGTTGACGACCTAAGTCAGTTAGTACTGCGTCAACTATAATGTTGTTTGTTGTTTGATTAAGAAAGCCCATTTTTACACCTACGTCTAAGTATTTGCAACAAGAAATTCTTGTTAATCATATCTGTTTGTCTATATTCAACTTAAAAATTTATTTAAGATCTCGTGCGGCGTGACGGGTCTCGGCGCGACCCTGTGGGTCCCGATGTTGTGGATGTTGAATTTTGCTTAACAACGGGTCCCGAGCTTGTGCCACGCTGGTCAGGTGAGTTGTAACCAACGTATACTTGTGAAGTTGTCCCCTCAAGCCTGCTGGGTTGTAGATAATTGTTTACTATTTTGATTGACACTGTTTGGCTTTTTTGCATATCTGTGTTCACAATCATTAGCTTATAATCATTATCACCGCTGTCATCTGTAGTAAAAACAATGTGATCCAGATCAACAGGAGCCAGCGCAGTTCCATCATCCATGACGTCTGTTTGCTGAACTTTGGCATAGTCAGGATCAAAATAGATATTCAACTTTTTATATCCTGACAGCTTCATTGTGTCAACAAATGTGTCAACATTTAAGTAGATGTTTGGGTATGGTCTCGGAGCGTTTGACCTTGAAATTAATCTATTTATTAGTCTATTTCTGTACTTGTCATATGTTACTTCAATTTGAACAGAAAAATTAGAGCTCAATCCATGGGCGTC
>JACCDO011691319.1_pt1 | contig 19245 bp, 20 predicted proteins | sample 7446101 | NCBI WGS metagenome assembly JACCDO01 (sample SAMN15323440, study PRJNA562643) | freshwater metagenome | isolation source: river surface water | place: USA:Blue River Watershed | collected 2017-08-16 | reverse complement strand
TTTACAAACATCATTGATAAAACAATAAATTTTATAAATAATTAATTTTTTATTTTAATAAAAAGTTTTTTTCAAAATAAATTTAATAATTTTATTTTTATTTTCAGTTTTCTACACACACAAAGTTTAAATTTTAACTTTAGTTGGGGTAAGAAGTAAAAGTAATAAGAAGACTATGTAAAAAATAAAAAGTATTAATGGTGACGAATAATAAATGGTTATTTATGCGAAAAAAAGCGAAAAAAAAAGCGAAAAAAGCGAAATTTAAAGAAAAAAGCGAAAAAATAAATATAAAGAAATTTCTATATATTAATATATAATATACAGAAAAAGTAAAACAATGGTTAATTATACATGTTTGAATTGTGGTAAAGAATTTAATAAAAAAGACAGTTATATTAAACATACGGAAAAGAAAAAGAAACCATGTATACCAAAAGTGGTACTTACTGAACAAATTCTGCCCCAAAAAACTCCGAGTTGCGAAAAATTAAATGATGAAAATAAAAGTAATAATGCTGATAAAATAAAAATTTTAAATGAAGAAAAAGAGAATAAAGTAGAGGTAAAAGAGGTTAATTCTTGTTTTTATTGTGGGTTAAATTTTAGTAGAAAATATCATTTAACAAGACATCTAGATGGTCGTTGTAAGGTTAAAAAATTAGATCATGAAGAAAAAGAAACAATATTAGAAATGTTAATTAAACAAGATAAAGAAAATAAAGAAACAATCAAAGACAATAAAGAAATAATAAAACAATTACAAAATAAGATAGATGAATTACAAAAAGATATGTTTAAATATTTAACAAAAGCGAAAACGACCAATATAAATAAAGGCCATATAACAAATAACACGATAATAATACCTCAAAATAAATTAGTAAATTTTGGTTCAGAAGACGTATCACAGATACCAAAAGAATCTTTATTAGAGATATTAAAATTAGACGCGGGTTATCCAGCAATAGTAGGAACAGTAAAGGCTATACATTATAATGAAAAATATCCACAAGGAATGAATGCATTTATATCAGATAGATCAAGAAATAAAGGAATGGTATATCAAAATGGTAGTTGGAAACAAACTCCATCAAAAAAAATATTTTTAACAGTAATGAATAATGTCGATTCATATATAAATAATGCGAAAGATAATATAGAAAATGGTATTTACAATACTCAAAAAGACCCAGAAGGAAAAATAATTTTAGATAGATTTGAAAGAAAGTTAAATAGATTTTACAATAGATATTTGGGTGATGACGATACAGTATCAAATAAAGTAAAAAAAGATTTTGAAAAGACAGTGGAAGAAAATATAATAATGGAACTTTGTAATGTAAAAGATAATATATTGGAAAATTATAACAAATTATTGGCTGATTTGAAGTATAACCCAAATATCAAAAATAAAGAAGAAACTGAAAGAAAATTAATTAAAGAACGTGATCAAATGGTAGCTAAAATTGATCAAATGAAAGCTGAATATAATAATGATACCAATAAAGGTGATGTTATTGTTGATGATAACATTATTCTGAGAAATGTTACCCTCGAAAATGGTATGGTTGTACAAGAATTTATTAGACGTGATCAATTAAAAAATAATCAATTGATTAAATAATAAATTTAATCCTAAAATATTTTTATATAAATAATAAAATTAAATAAATATAACACTGTGTAAAAGATTAACAAATTAATTACCATAATATTTTCCGGATAATTTTTGTTCCTGATCCAATTGTGAACCTAATTTATTAATTCTAGGACGATTATGACCAGAAATTCTCATAGTGATCCCCATATTTTGTAAAAATCGATTGATACCCAAGTTGAAATCTAATGGTTCAGATACCGCGCAGACTTTTTGATTATTTGTTATATCAGTTAGATCGGTTAAATCAGATTGATCAGATTGATTAGTAGATAGTTGTTCCACAAGTAAAATCTTGCTACCAAATTCTTGCGCGAATGACACACTCATCATGATGTCATGTTCAATAACAAATCCACATTTTTTATTGTTCAAAATAAATCTTTTGATAACTTTTGTAACTTTTAATCTTTTATCAATATCCAGATTAGCGGATGGTTCATCTAACAAATAAATATCAGCAGGTGTTCCCAAACATAACACAATCATAACTCTTTGTAATTCACCACCAGAAAGCTCATTAAGAGTTCTTCCATGTAACTGTTCAATATCTAATGGTTTAAGTACATCAGATTGGAACATAGGATCAAAAATACTAGATCTAATTTTATGGTGTAAAAATTCGAGTACAGTAGGGAAAGAACCATTTTTATTAACAAATTTAGCAACAGGTGTATTTTGTTCTTTGGTACTGACAACAACACCCAAAGTTGATCCTAACCAATTTATAAAGGTAGTTTTACCAGTACCATTTTCACCCAAAATAACATTGAGAGAACTGGACAGATTGATAGATCCAGAAGGTATAACAAGTTTATAATTAGGGAAAGTAATTTCTGAATTAGAATAAGTTAATAAAGTAGAAATATCTTGTTGTAAATTTAAAGCTAATGGATTATCAGTAGTTTTGATTTGAGTGTTAGACCCAGATAATTCGACAGCAGGTTTTAAATTGAATTCTTCATCTCTAAAACGAATATTTTGAGAGGAAATAAATCCAGACAAATACATATTGATACCTTCTAAAGGGGTTAATGGTTTAGAAACAATACCATAGGCACTAGGTTTACCAAATACGATATATAATTCATCAGCAATATAGTCTAACATAGAAAAGTCATGTTCAATAACAATAACATATTTATTGGTAGCGACTAAACTTCTAATTAATTTAGATATTTCCAATCTTTGCTTAACATCTAAAAAATTGGAAGGTTCATCAAAAATATATACATCAGCATTTTTGTTAGCAGTAATCCAACACAATAATCTTTGTAATTCGCCTCCAGAAAGATTATTAATCTGTGAATTAATTATAGTATCAATATTCAAATAATTAAAACTAGGTCCATCACAAGTCAATCCCAGCTGTTCAATATAATTTTTGACTGTAATAGTAGTCAACCCGTTAAATTTAACAGATTGTTTAATTTTTTGGTCTTTAATAGAAAATACAAGTTTATTAGAATAAAGGTCTTTTAAATAGTCTTGTAAAACGGATCCTCTAAATTTAGCGATAATTTCCTTGTCAGTAAATTTTTTATTAAATTGTTCGAAATTAGGCTTAAATTTTCCAGACAATATATCGATCAAAGTAGTTTTACCAACACCATTTTCACCAACAATACCGATAATTGTATTTTTCTTGATAATAGGTAATTTATATAAGCGAAACCCATTTGCAGAATATCTATGAACTATGTCAGCAGGATTTTCTTCAGGTAAATTAATAATTCGAATAGCTGAAAAAGGACAATTCCTGACACATATATTACAGCCAATACATAAAGATTCAGCAATAGAAGCAATTTGTTTGCGATCAGTGATATTAGAGATAGAATTTGTAGTAGAATTTGTTGTGGAATTAACATTAATAGATCCAAGATCTTCGATTTCAATAACTTGTTTACCAGATTGTTGTGGTGGACAAGATCTAATACATTCTTTAGCACATTTATTAGGTTTACACTTTGATTCATCAATAATAGCGATTCTAGGCATAAATTGTTAAAAGTATAATATATTTAGTATATGTACTAAATATTTTATGTAAAAATCAATATTTTATTAAATATAATTTTTTTCAAAATTAAAATATAAAAACTTGTTTTTTTCTAATAAGATAATTAAATTTTTTTAATCCAATACAATCAAAGAATTTAGGAATACACAAATCAATAAGTGAGTTAGAAGATTTAATATAAGGTAAACCATTTTGTTCACAAGAATGAATTTCATCATGGATATTATTGTTAACATATTCACAATAAATAATTCTCAAAGTGATATTTTGATCTTGAGAATATAAAATAGGTTCAAAAGTATATTTACAAGTAATTTCAATTTGATTAAGTTCAGAATCGTAAATATATTCAAACTCAAAGTAGTCAACCAGATCCTGATTATCATATTGGTTGTATTTACTTAAAATAATTTTGTTAAAAGTTTTATTTTGATATGATCCTAATTTTTCGATTTGGTATTCAAAGATACCTTCTCCAATTCCATCAATATAACATAATTTTTTTTCTTCCCTAAAAACTTTATCGAGTTCAGTATTTTCACTTTTGTGACTTATACATTTGGAATTATAATAGTTGGAGTTTTCATCATCAAGTGTATAGTTAATCATTTAGTAGTGTATTATATATAATATATAATAAATAACATTTAAGTAAAAATCAAATATCCAGTCTCAATATAAAAATTAGGTTTGAATTTAAATATTTGGTCTAGAAGTAAAATAAGATTACAAGGTGTTTTAAAATTTTTTGATTTAATATAAGGGACAAGATTAGCAGTAAATTTTTCAGAATACGGGTTTAAAAAAATAATTCTATTATCATTATTACCTTCTTTAATTTCCAAACAAGATTTAATTTCAACAACATTAACTTGTTTATAATATATCATATTAATTTTCCAAAGATCACAACTAATACCAGAATGAAAGTTTTCTTTAGAACAAAATTCATTTAATCCAACAATAGTAATTTCATATAGACCATTTCCCTTATTTACAATAGTATTATGTGTACAAACAATTGGTAAATTAAAAATTTGACAAGGAGAATCAAAATTGATAATTTGGTCAATATCTAAGTTTTCAGTATTAGAATCAAAAATCCAATTTTCATTAGTAAAATGTTTATCAATAGTGTTAAAATATTTGTTTAAATAATTATTAGAATCAGTAATTAAATTAAAATTAACTGAGAAAGTGGTTCTTAATATACCTCCAATACTCATTCCATAAACAAATGGAACAACATTTTTACCAGCAAATTGGATTAAATCATCTTGATAGTCATTAACTGGATGTAAAGTAATTTTATTAATAACGGATTTAGCGGTCATATTGTTAAAATTAATATCAAAATAAATTGTTTCATTATTAAAGAATATTTTAACAAAATATCTATTAAAAGTAAGATGATGAGATTCAACATTAAAATATGTATTTGTAAAGTAATCAAGATCATCACATTTATTAGATTGACCTAATGTGTTAAATATTTGGATATATTGATCTGTATTTAAATTATCATCAAGTGAATCAAATAATGGTTGGGAATGTTGGGTATTTTGTGTATCATCATTCCAAGAATTATTAAAATATGAATTAAAATAATTTAGAAAAAGATTTTGATTATCCCAATAGTTTTGATTATTCTGAAAATCTTGATTATTTTCAAAATTTAAATTATCTGAAAAATTTTGATTATCACAATTAAATAAATTCATTTTGTAATTTTGTATTTTAATTAAATAAAATTATTAAATTGTTAAATTGTTAATTTTTTTATTAAATTTTTTTTATTAAATTTTTTTTATTAAATTTTTTTATTTATGTAAAAATATAGTGAATGTTAGGTAGTGGAAAACCATTAAATTCAGTAGCAGAAGCGATAGAATATGCCCCGATATTTTTGATAATAATAGATTCACCGATAGCCAATAGTGGTAAATTACATTCTTGAGAGACTTTATCCATAGAATCACAGGAAGGTCCCCATACGATACTGGGGTAAGTTTTTTCATTCCGTTCATTAAATGGTAATAATTCAAATTTGGCATAATCGTAAATAACACCAGAGAAGGTTCCATAAACACCATCAGAGATGTAATAAACATTTTTCATAACACCATCATCCTCTTCTTCTTTTTTGTTGATAACAGATACGATAAGTGTATGAGATGAAGTAACGAAATATCTACCAGGTTCAGCGATAAATTTAATAGAGTCTTCAGGAATATCAGAGAAGAATTCATCGATAGATTGATTAATAACTTCAGCCATAGATTCAAATGAGACGGTAGCATTATCGATACCAGGAAAGCCTCCACCAATATCAATAATATCGATAGTAACTCCATGTTTTTTTCCGATATCAACAACTTTTTTGCAATCAGAAAGAGCGGTTCTAAAAACACGGGCATCTTCACAACCGGAACCAACATGGAAACTAACTCCTTTAACATTAAGATTGAGTTGTTTAGCAATTAAAATAATGTTTTCAACTTTATCTAAACCGACTCCAAATTTAGAATTAAATTTACATTTAGATTTCGAGTCATCAGTTTTGATTCTGATAAGAATGTTAGCGATAGGATGAAATAATTTAATTTTGTACAATTCGTGATCACTATCAATAACTAACATATCAACATCATTAGATCGAGCAAATTTAATAAAATCGACAGGTTTGCATGGATTGGCGAAAATAATATTTTCAGAGTTGACACCGACTTTAATAACTTTAAGAATTTCGTTTTTACTAGCAGTATCAAAACAACAACCCAATTTATTTAACAATCCTATAATAATAGGATCAGGATTACATTTAACAGCATAAAAAGGAGTGACTCTTGGTAATAATTTTTTCCATTTGTTATATTGACGAATAACATCTCCTAAATCAACAATCATAAATGATTCGTCTCCCTGTTTCTTTTCAAGGAATTCATTTACAATATCATAAGTATCAATTTTAGAATCGTAAATTTTAACATCTTTATCAGAGAGATAACTATAAATATGTGTGATAGAGTCGTCGGGTTGATTATCAATTTCTTGCTGATTATCCATAATGTATTTCAAAGTATAATAATAAAAATAAATATAATAAAGTTTTATCAATTTTTTTATAAAAAGTAATATTATAAAATAAAAAATATTTTATAATGAATGATAAAACAAAATTGACAATAAGTATAATAATTTTGATATCGACTATAATAATATTAATATTGATAAATTCAGATCCACCGACGTATGAACATTTTTTTAGAACGAATATTCCTGGGATTTCTCAAGATAGATCAGGGGGATCTCAAGGTGGGTCTCAAGGTGGGTCATCCAGTTCATCAGATGAGATACCATCCGGTACACCAAATTTTTCAAGAGGTCAAACGAATCCAAATAGAAATTCATCAACAGTAGTAACACAAGATGATAAAGAAAGGATTTTAGAGAGAGCAACTCGTACAGAAGGAGAAGAAAAGAAGAAAAAGGATCCATATGATTATATGAAAAAGCTTTTAGATAAAGGATTGGTATGTCCAGAATCAGAAGAGTGTTATTTTAAAGGAATAGAAAGACCAGAAGCTATAGATCCAACAGCATTAATTCAAACTACAGATACTGGTTTGGATTCAGGTTTAAATTCTGGTATGGATTCTGGTTCATATACTGATTCCAATCAAGTACAAACTACATCAGACTCAGATACAGGATCAACTAATACGCCAAACACAAGTCCAGGAACAAGCCCAGGAACAAGCCCAAGTTCAGATTCGTCATCAACATCTATGGACCCATTGATTTTGGGATTAGTATTAGGTATACCAGCGATATTAGGAATGTCAGTATCAGCATATTTTTTAATGAAATAATATAATTTGTAATTAAGGTGTAAAATGTGCATTTAAGGTGCAAAATGTGCATATAAGGTGTAAAATGTGCATATAAGGTATAAAATAATTTTACAAGACAGATGCTTTTTTACAATAATCTAATTTTATAAATGTAATAAATTTTTTAGTAAAATTAGATTCAAATAATCTTTTTGGATTTACCAAAATTTACCAATTTTTACCATTTTTTGGTAATTTTTGGTAAACAAATAAAGATGATATCGGATATAAAAATATTAAAATTTGAGAGCATATAAGATCTAAAAATAAAATTAATTTAAATTTTGCACCCAAATTAAATAAAAAAATTGTGTGTGTAGAAAACACATATTAAAAATAAAAAGTTTTAATTTTTAGTTTTTTACTATTTTTATTTTATTAAATGTAAAAATATTATTTCAAATGATTAGTGATATTAAATAAAAAGTGTGATTTACATGAATCCAAAGTTGTTTTGGTTATAGATATCGATATAACGTTCGATGCTATTAATAGTTCTGTTAATAAGAGCCACATAGTTTTCGTCTCTAAGTTTATAGTCAGGGATAGTGTTATAACTAGAAAGATTAATAAGTTCTTTAGGATCGAATTTATTGTTAAGTTTGTTTAGAACACTAACAATTTGTGAATTAAATTTTTCAGGGATTTCATTTTTATAAACAATAGCTCTCTTGATTGATAACAGTTTAAGATAGAAACGAATAAGACTGTTAGAGGGTTTAAAACCTCGAATATAAATAGAATTAGGCGTATTAATATTATTTGCTTTAATAAGATTAACAACTTTTTCAAGACGTCTAAGAATTTCATCTCTATCACATAACTTTATGTTTTCAGGTACGAGCAATTTATTAATTTGATCAGCGATTTCGGCTTTATTTTTAATATTACCAATTTTATAGTAATTAAATAGATATTCTGCATCAATTTTCTCACTAATGTTTTGAATATCTAAAAGTATAGTTTCTCTACCGAAAATTTCGATATGTTTGCTAAGCTTAAGGACTTCATGATCCATAAATTTACTGTATGAATGAATTAAAAATGCGAATCTGATCAGGAAACACATAAGATATACTGTAAAGACATTAGGAAGGGTATTAAGATCAAAAAATCTAAAGACGATACCTGTTAAAATAGTGATTCCAGCAGTGTAAAAAATACCTTCAAGATCGAAAAAGCTGAAAGCACTAACAGTGATCATAAAAATACCTACCACATACATCCAATAGGTTTTGAATTGAGCAAGATCATGAGATAAATATTCTCGGTTGTAATTAATCCAATTGAATAGGTTAAAAACTCCAACTTGGGTAGCGGATACTGAAACTGGCATAATTTAAGTTTTTATATATAAAAATTTAATAATTGAATAAAAAAATCAATTTTTTTAGATATACATATTTTATATATTTTTGTATATAAATTAAAAATCCAAATACTGGACTTCAATACTATTTTCAGAATTTTCCCAAACGTCTTCAATTAAAAATGTTTTATTAGCTTGGTCAAAATCAAATGATTTAAATATGTTGTTAAAAATTTTATTGGGTTCGGTTGAAATAATTCTTTTACAATAGAATCCCTTGATAATAAATTGCGGTATAGAATTGATATCAATATCAACAAATGATAACATCTGAATAATATCTTGTATATTTTTTCCGACATAATCACCAAGATAATGATCAGCATAATCATAAATAACTCGAGTAGATAGAAGATCAACAGCAAAATTAAAATATGTGAAAAGGGTAGAATCGTCAATAAAAGTTTTTATTTTTGGCTGAAAAATTTGTTCAAAATCATTAATATATTCGATAAATTGAGTATCATAATTATCAGCCTCTGACAACATTAAATTACTTAAATGATAATTAAATCTAACAGAACAGTATGCAGAGACCAAACTAGAAATTTTAATAATATCTCCGTCATAAATATGTGATTTAATTCTAGTTTTGGAACTGGTTTCCTTAAGACTTTCAAATTGTTCAATAGTACAGGTTTTGTTAAACACAAGTAAAATCTGATTATGAGATGTAAAAACTGTATTTGGCTTGAATCTTTTAAGTAGATCACAAGCGACCATACACATGGTTTGAATAAAATTCTTGTCAACAGGTTTATTAAAACCGCTTAACAAAGATGAGAAATTTCTTCCTTCTAGTGTAATAATATAAGAGTTATATGGGGGTATCTGGTTGTCCATTTTATATATTGTTATTAGCTAGGTAATAAATTAACTTTATAACAAATAATATTTCAATTTTTATAAAAATTGAATTTGTAAGCTAATAGATAATAATAATATATAAATTTAATAATTAAATCAATTAAATAGAATGGGAAATTATTATTCGATTCCAAAGGAAAAATGGGTAAAAGAGTCATTATCTTCAATAAAACACAAATTTGGAGTGGATTACATTAAGGACAGTGAAGATAAAATAATAAGTTGGGAAGTAATAGAATATTATTTAGGTATACTATATGATCAAAAATACAAATCAATAAAATTGGATCCGACAGAGTTAGCAACATTAAGATATAATCCAGAGGATTTAGATGTATTTATTTGAAAACCTATCAAATAATATATGAAGATTAAATTTATTTATCAATACACAGATTATTTAATACTTGACAATTAGGTTTTGACCAACATTCATTAAGATCCAAAGCATAAATACAAGGAGAATCAAGTGAATTTAACGTAAGAAGATATTCAGAAGAAACGAAATTTTCTGTATTGTCTAAAATATAAATAAAATATAAAATACAGAATAAAAATATAATCAAATAAGTTTTATACATTAAAATTTATTAGGAAAAAAAATTTGTTTATAAAGTTTATCTCTTTATAACAAGATCAAAAGCAGCAGGTGTATTAGTTTGTTTATCGGTACAAGTTCCACGAACTACTTGACAACTAGGATTAAATCTACATTTATCCATATCAGTAATACCACCACAACCTTGATTTAAAAAAGCGGGTGTACCATCAAAAGATTCTTTTTTGAACCAGACCATTTTAATAATCACAAGTAACATAATCAAAAAGATAATTTTGTGCATAAGTTTGTATATAAATAATTTGAATAAAAAAATAAATAAAAATTAATAAATAAATTAATTAAATTATTTTTATAGAATAAATTTATAAGATGGAAACAAAATACGAGACAATAATAATAGGTGGAGGATTTGCGGGATTATATTATATTAATAAATTCAAACCGAAAAATTATTTATTGATAGAAAGAGAAGATAGATTAGGAGGGAGAGTATATAATACAAAATGGAATGGAGAACAAATAAGTTTAGGTGGAGGAGTAATAAAGCCATCAAATTTTAATTTATTAGAATTAGTAAGATCATATGGATTAGAAACAAGTGAATTTGAATCAAAATATGAATTGATAGATTTACCTGGAGAATCACCAAACGAGTCAGATTATTACGAATCAAATAAAATAATAATAAAATATTTAAAATCAATTTATAAGAAAAACATTCAAGAAATAAAATCTTTAAAATTAAATTTTGACGAATTTATGTTAAAATATTTGGATTATACGACTTATAAAACAATCAAATCAAATTTATTATATATTGGTTATTTGAATGCGGATGTAGAATATGTATTATCAGATGAAGTAATTCAACAATTATTAAGAGTAGAAGTAAACAAGTTACAATATATAAAACCAAATGGATATACAGCATTGTTAGAAAAATTAATATTAGAAATACCAAAATCTCGAATAAAATTAAATACAAATGTAGAAACGATATTATACAATGATGTAACAGAATCATCGGATAAAAACAACTTAACACCAAATTATTATGTGTATTGTCAAGATGATCAAAAATACAGAGTAAAAAAAATAGTATTAGCGACCGAAAAGAATCCAAAAATAATTATAAATATAAAAGAAATAAATGATATATACAATATGATAGGGTCATCAAAGTATGTAAGAGTATATGGATATTGGAAGTCAGGTCATAAATTAAAAAATTCAATAAGAACACAAAATATATTGGGTAAGGTAATAAAAATGAGTGATAAAATAATGATGGTAGCATATACAGAATTTTATATGGCAGAAAAATTATATGATTTATTAAATAAAAATAATAAATCGGATCAAATAAATATAATTCACAGTTTAATGTTAAATTCAGGTATATTAGTAGAGAAACCCGATGATTTAATAATAAAATTTTGGGAAGTAGGTACACATTATCCGAAACCCAATACAAATTTTTCAGATTTAAGATCAAGAATAATAGATGTAAGTAAAAAATATAATTGTGATATGGTAGGTGAAATATTTTCAAGTTACCATGGATGGGTAGATTGTGCAATAGAATCGGTAGATATGCTATATAAAGAAGTAAATTAAATTATTCGTCTTCAAGCTTTCTTCTTTTACAAAATGGTTGACACTTATCACTATTATCAAGTAAATATTTAAGAGTTGTAACAGTATTAGATATAATTTTATCTTTATCAAAAGTAAATTCTTTAAGATTAAGTTTAGAAATTTCAAAAGGTAAAATATCAATATCATTATTAAAACATCTAAGAATTTTTAGATTAGACAGTGAATCGATACCACCAGGTAAAAAAGTAAGAACATTATTAGAACAATCGATTTCTTCAAGTTTTTCTAAATTACAAAGTGTATTAGGTAAATATTCTAATTCATTAGCTTTAACATTAAGTATTTTAATTTTTTTACAATAACCGATAGTATTAGGAATAAATTTAATACAATTGTTTGAGAGATTAACAGTAGTTAAATTAGTAAATTTAGCCCAATTTTTATTAAGTGTTTCAACTAAATTATAAGATATAATAATAGTTTCTATTTTAACAAGTGATTCAAAAGAGTCAGGTAAAGATTTAATTCTTGTATCTCTAATTTCAAGATATTCCAGATTAACCAAATTACCAAAAGAATCAGGAATAGAATCAAAACTCATGTCAGTTAATACAAGTTTTTTTAATTTAGTCATCTTACAAATTATTTCAGGGAACTGGATAATATCACAACACTTAATTGACAAAGATTCTAACTTGTCTAATTTCAAAATTTCTACAGGCAATTTATCTATATATTGATCATGTATCTCGAGTCTTTTAATTTCAGAAATATTTTTCTTGCAATCATTTTTTATCCAATCGATTAAATTATAATAATTCCACAAGGACATTTTATTCTAATAAGTATTATAATCAATTAGTTAAATAAATTTAATTATTAATTTTATAAAAAGGCGAAAAAGTTAAAAATAGCAAATGTTTAATTGATTAAATTTATTCTTGAGTAAAAACATCATCATCAGACCATTCAATAATAAAACTATTAGAAATATCATGATCGATATTAACAATTTCAATAGAGTGTTCATCATGATTGTAATACCAATTAAGATATTCTAACTGAACATCATTAAAAAATATTTTATCAGGTTCATTAAATACATTAAATATTGTAAAATGTTTAACTTGTTCTGATCTAGATTCTAGATTAATGTATGAATTCGCTTCAATATAATTATTTTCTTGATAGAGATCAATTTGAATATTATGATCAGAAGAGATAAAACTATCTTTAGATTGGGTGGGTTCATAATCAATTACTATTTCTTGATCAAAAAAATCAAAATAATAAGCATTAGCAAAAGTAAAGGATAATAATCCTAAAATTATATTGTTAATTTTATTGTATATCATTATATTATGATTTATATAAGTCAATATATATAAAACATTAATCAATTTTTTTTAATTATTTAATTTTTTAATTATTTAATTTTTTAATTATTTAATTTTTTTATTTTTTTTATTTTTAGAATAATGTTTAAAATAATTGTTTAAATTAGGTAGATTTACAAAATCAAAGTTAAATTTAAAATTAAGATCAATAGATTGATAGACAGATTTATAATAAGATTTAGCGGAATAAAATATTTCTTTAGAAGTTAACAAGTAATTAACAGAACAGAGGATAAGACTGATTAAAAGTAGTATATTTAAAAAAACAATTTGTAATGTATCAGTATTACTTTTTTTGAGTAAAGAAGAATCTTTTTTACTCACAATCCAATGAATAGGGATTTTAGAGATATCTTTATGATAAGATTTATGGAATTTATGTAAAATAAATTTTTCCATTTCGATAGCTCCACGTAAAATTAATAATTCAGGGCATCTATCGAGTATTTTAAACATATAATTGGGTGAATATTCAACTTTAGAAGTTAAAAAAACAAGTTTAGGTATATCATTAGTAAGATTGATAGGTAAATTATTAGTGAAAGCCCCATCATAATAAGTTTTACCATCAATTTCAATACCAGACATATTATTTGAAGTAAAAAAAGGTATAAAACTAGTAGCATGTAAAACTTTCATCAAGTGTTCTTTACTATTAAAATGATCAATAATAACAGGAACCATACCTTTAACTGTTAATTGTGAAACAACAATTTTAACTTTACCATTACATATTGTATGTGCATCATCAGGTAATAGTTTATCACAAGCCTTTAGGATAATTTTGTTTAAATCATGTTTTTTTTTATTTGATCTAGCAAACTCATAAACACTTCTTATAGAGTGAATAGAAATACCCATTAGAAGGAAAACAGCAACATAAGCCCCAACACTAACACCGATATAATTTCTAATTTTAATTTGTTTGTTAGCCATAAGTTTTTTAATAATTTCAGCAGCACCAAAATTATAATATCCTTTAAGACCACCACCAGAAAATACGATATCAAATTCGTCAGAAGGGAAATTTAATTTTTTAACATCCATTTTATCCACAATATCTAAAAATTGATTAGAGATATCATTAAAATTTGTTCCAATAATATCTTCATTTTCAAAATAATCTCTAATAAAATTATCAACTGCTTTTGTAGTATTAATTGTAGTAAATTCATTTTTAAGATTTTTGTTTAAACTAATATTATCAATATTATCAATATTATCAATATTATCTTGTAAAAAATTAATTTTTTTTGGATTAAAATTTAATTTTGAATTATTATCTTGGTTATCAAAATTATTCATATAATTTATTAATTATTATTATATATAACTTGATATAAAATTTCTATTTGAATATTATAAATTAAATAAAAAGATTAAATGTTGAAAAATCAATCATTAATTAATAAATCAACATCAATAAAAAATATATTACCAAATATAACACCTTTACCAAGATTATCAAGACTGACAAGACCAATAAGACCAATAAGACCAACAAGACCAGAAGATTTATCAGAATTTCCTGAAGGGACTTATGTGAATTCAGAAGAAACAGAAGATACAGAAGAAGTAAAAAAAGTAGAAGAAGTAGATGAAGTAGAAGAAGTAGATGAAGATACTAAAGCGAAGGAGGTAAAGGTTGAACCTGAAAATAAGAATTTTATATATGGAGAATTAATAAAAGAAATACCAAATATACAAATGTTTTCATCAGAATTATTATCACCAATGGAAATAATCATATTGATATCAAAAGGGACAAATCAAACAGAATCAGGATTAGAAGCTAATTTAGATTACTATAATACATTTTATTTAAATAGAAAAAAAATATTATCATTTGATCCGCTATATGAATTCAAATATCCTTTAACATATTATTCAATATTATGTTTTGGATACGATCTAGAATTTAATAATGGTAATCCATATAGATTAAATCCAGTTTTAGATTTTATAGGTTTGTTAAAAAGTTTTAAAACTGTTCATAAGGAAAATATAGAAGATGAAATAAAATTATTTTTAAATGAGGATATAGTAGAAGATTATAATGATAAATTAAGAACACAATTGGATGCAATAAAAGAAGTATTATCAAAGGATGAATTTGGTAGATGGCCAACATTTGACTCTAAAAATTCTGGTGAAAAACTTGTTAAGGGTCTTTTGATAAATTTATATTTATATCAAAAAAAAAATACAACCGATGAAGAATTAATGTTACAAAAAGCTTTTAGACAAAAAATAGTAGGTAATATGAAAAAATATTTTAATAAAACAGCATTTAAATTGAATGATTATTTGAATGTTTTATTTAATATAATATCATCTAGAGATAAAAAACAATTCGAAGAATCTCAAGATAAATTAACATCAGACACTTATAAAGCATATTTAGATAGAACCAAATTAAAAAAATATGAAATGAGTGATTTGGAATGTAGTATATTTAAAAAGTATTTTAAACAGATAGTTGATAAAGTAACAATAGAAAATTTATCAAATAATAAAATAGAGTTGGAAAATTTAATATTTGAACATCCAGATTGTTGGGAATATACAAAAACAGAGTTAAAAAAATATATAAATGAAATATTTAAAAAAAGGTATATAGATATACCATATAATTCATATGATTCAATAATAAATCTTAATGTAAGATAAATATAGTAAATAATTACAAAATTAAAATTATGATAAATTTTTATATACAATAAATTATATAATTTACAATGTCAAGATATAATTCCATAAAAAATTTTCAAACAAAAAAATACAGAATACATTCAGAAAATATTTTACGAGGCGGTTTTCCAAAAGATAGTTATGATAAATTTGAACAAGAATTAATTTCAATTTATACTCAGGTTTCAAATTTATCAGGTATAAAAGATGTAACTATTACTGGATCTGCTGAATTATTATTTATTTGTTCTAAATTAGGATTAGAAGGTTTAGTTGAAAAAATATCTGTAAATGATTTAGATTTATTATATACAACAGATTCAGAAGTAAATTTTGGTCAAAAAATATTGGATTTTAATCTTAAAACAAAAAAATCAGGAACAATTAGTTTTGAAACAGAATCAGCAGATAATATAATTAAAAAAATAGATATTACAAAATTTTCAATTAAATATTGTCCTATCAAAGTAAATGGAACAGTTGGGTCTGATAATAAAACAATTAATTTTACCAATTTAATTGAATTAAGAAATATTTATTCTAATTTTGAATCAGATGAAACAAAGAAAAATGAAAAAATTAGTGTTATTGATACTATCCTTCAAGAAATTAAATCTAAAAAATTACAAAGTGAATTTTGTTTAGATACTGAACAAGAATCTGAACAAGAATCTGAACAAGAATCTAAACAAGAATCTAAACAAGAAGAAAATAAAGATCAAGAAACTAAACAAGAAGATCATGTTGACAAAGGAACTCTTTTAACACAACCAGTTAATCCTTTTCAATATCCTTTATTTAGAAAGGCACTTGAACAAGTATATTCTAAACAAACTGTTACAAAACCAGTTGAAACCAAACAACCTGTGACCAAACCAGTTGAAACCAAACCAGTCGAAACTAAACAAACCGTAACCAAACAAACTGTAACCAAACCAGTTGAAACCAAACCAGTTGAAACCAAACCAGTTGAAACCAAACCAGTTGAAACTGTAGAAGAAGTTAAAGAAGTTAAGGTTGAAGAAGTTAAACCAATTGAAGAGTCAAAAGCACAATTGGGAGGAAGAAATTGGAATAATATATTTAGAAAGCACGGTGGATACATTAATAAATTTGGATCAAGTCCAACAAATTCATCAAGTTCATCAAGTGATTCATCAGATACAGATCCTGAAGAAACATTAAGATCTTTGACAGAGATACAAAAAAGGAAAAAATATATAGTTAAATCAGATTCAAAATCAAGCTCAGATTCAACTTCAAGTTATACATCTAGTTCATCATCATCACTAGATTTAAGTTTTGAATCAGATAGTTTTAAGTTTTGATTTTTGATTCAAAACTAAATTGTTTCAAATAATTTATAAAAAATATCAATTTCATTTAAGATAATATTTTTTTCATTAGATTCGATCCAAGAATCAAATTGTAAATTATATTTATTAAAAATATAATTTTTAAAACTTTTAATAAATGATCCTAAAGATTTATTCTCAATACCCATTTGTAATAAAATATTACCATTAAATTTTTCATACTGATCTATATTTTTATTGTGTTTAATTATAATATTTTCTAGATCACCAATTAAATTAAAATGTTCAATCGCATCTAATTGATTATTAATTCTAGTTTCACCTTCATTAGCACATTTGATAATATCAATCGGATTATCAGTTTCTGACTTAAAGATATAATGAATAAATTTTTGATAAAAAGGTCTTAAAATAAATCTTTTTCTATGACAATAATTTAATGAATGAAATATTTCGAGCTTAAACCAAGATGAATTACAAACCCAATCAAAAATATCTTCAGATGATTCAAACCCTCTAGTCCATATTTCATAATTTAGATCCAAATATTTACATATAACTATCGGGTCATTTGATAAAAATAATTTTCCAAAATTATAATTTGGAACCGGATTTTCATTAGAATTAGTTAAATCGGTTGTGCCTGTAATCTTTTTATATTTTATTTCAATATTATATTTTTGTGAAAATTTACTAATAGTATCAGATAACAAATTGATCCATAATCCATCGGAACCAAATGTTAATCCATAATTTGAAGTAATTCTTCCAATTATAGCACCTAAATCTCCATAAGAAAAATAAAATTTGCTAACTGAAATATTTTTACATTTAATAAAATCAACTTGAAAATATTCGCCAGATTCTAATAAATAAGCTATAGATATAACATCACCATTAGAAACAATTTCAACAGGATTAAGTGTCTGGACGATAAATTTTCTAATATCAACCAGCTTAGAATTATCAGTGTGTCCAGAATAATACAATATATCAAGATCACCAAAATCCATTTTTCCAGGTACATCAATTAAAAAATCAATTTGAAAATTAGATTGAAAAATTTCCATAATTTTAATTTTTAATTGTTCATATCTATCTTTATCAAGCCTGATAACAGGAACTTTTTTAATTGCTTTTCCACCCATTAACCAATATAATTATTATATAAACAAAATTCAAATCAATTTTTTAATTATTAAATAAAATAATCAATAGGCATATCTATCTTCTTTATATCCAAGCCAATATTTGTTTGTGGTAATATTTTCATTACAAACTGTACAAGAAATAATATCGTCATTATCAAAATTAATATTTATATGACCATTAGAACATTTAAGTTTACAACCATGTTTACAAACATATTTGGAACAACATCCCGATATACAAGCATCTATTATAACACCATTATCGACTTGTTTATATGATCTTAAAAATTTGTTACAATCAAAACATTTTTTGAATCTCCAACCAGACTTTTTCATCAATAAATAATTACGATATGTTTTTTGTAATTTAACAAAACCATTAGGTAATAAATATTCTAAAACAATACTTTTCGGTAAATCTGGTAAATTTATAATTTGGTCTGTAATATGTGAATTCATTGTAATGATACTAATTATTTAATATAATAATCAATATTTTATATAATAAAAAAAATGAAATGGATTATAAATAATATATTTAATAAATAAATTAGATAAAAATATAATGTACAACTTATGTTTTCACAATTCAAGGACAAAATCGATTGACACATTTGAACATGATAGATCAATTCCAATAAATATGTATACTTGTGGTCCGACAGTATATGATAGAGTTCATTTAGGTAATCTCAAAACATTTTTATGGTCAGATTT
>JACCDO011992110.1_pt1 | contig 19249 bp, 20 predicted proteins | sample 7446101 | NCBI WGS metagenome assembly JACCDO01 (sample SAMN15323440, study PRJNA562643) | freshwater metagenome | isolation source: river surface water | place: USA:Blue River Watershed | collected 2017-08-16 | reverse complement strand
TCTAGTATAAGGGCAGAAACTTTTCTACGATTACAAGGACTTGCTTGTGCTAATAAATTACATTGTTGTATACGAATATATAATAGGTTTTCTTTCATTATAACTCCTTAGAGTTATAATTATACCACTTAATCGGGTTTGAAGTTAGGGTTAAGTTTCTTAGAACATCCTTCTTAATACTATTTTTTGTAATAAAAGACTTTGTTAGGGTTAAGGTCCTCCCTTTCTCGCTTTTCTTGTCTTTGAACTCTCTTCTTCGAATTTTTCTTTGAATATTTTTCTCTGCTTGACTTAATAATAGCTGGTACTTTAAATTTCCAACTATTATCCCCTCTCTTAAAGGAGAGGTCTAATATTTGATCTATCCACATATATCCAGTAATGTAAATTCCTCTTTTAGTAGAGGTTATAAAGATGTCTAGGTGTTCTGATCCTTCTGGTAGGAAGTCAATTATAGCCTCAACACTATTATGAATGGTTGAAGGCTGAATAAGATATCTAGGGTTAGGTTTATATGTTCTGCGAATAATACCTTGCACCGCATCAACAATCTCCTCTAAGATTTCATATTGATTGGGTTGATCTTCTAGAGATGCTTTTCTTGATAAATTAGCTTCAAGTCTAGCGATACGAGCTTCGAGTGAAGCAATCTTGTGATTAAACATAGGTTTTCTCCTGTTTTTGTTTATATATATATATCTGTTTATAAATAAATTATTTTAATATTTTAGAGATGCTCTTCTATTTCTTCAGAGTTATAATTATACCACTTAATCGTCTTTGAAGTTAGGGTTAAGTTGCTTAACCCTATTTCGCTTAAGATTTCTTCGAATATCCTTCACAATATTTTTACTTGTATATTTTTTTTTGTTTGAATTAATAATAGCTGGGACTTTAACTTTCCAACTATCATCACCCACCTTAAAGTGGAGGCTCATTATTTGATCTAACCACATATATCCATCAATGAAAATTCCTTCTTCAGTAGAGGCTATAAAGAGGTCTAGGTGTTCTCTTCCTGCTGGTAGGAAGTCAATTATAGCATCAACACTATTATGAATTGTTACAGGCTCAATAAGATATTCAGGGTTAGGTTTTTCTGTTTTCCTAATAACACCTTGCACCGAATCAAGAATCTCCTCTAAGATTTCATATTGATTGGGTTGGTCTTCTAGAGATGCTTTTCTTGATAAATGAGCTTCAAGTCTAGCGATACGAGCTTCGAGTGAAGCAATCTTGTGATTAAACATAGGTTTTCTCCTGTTTTTGTTTATATATATATCTGTTTATAAATAAATTATTTAATCTATCTAGAATATTAAGTAAATTTTCTTTCATTATACATCTAAGGACTTCTTATTATTATACCCTCTTAGAATCTTCTTCTATTTCTTCTTGAAGCTTGTAAAGTGTCAGCCATTTCTTCTTGACGGTAAGATAACTTACTGAAACTAGTGCCAACACCCATAGCAACTTCACTTTCATCTAATAAGCTGTCCATGTTGGTGTCTAAAGCATCAAAAGCATCAAAAGAACCACCCCATTCGGTAGTATCAATAACACCGTCCATATTGAGATCATATGTTTCAAAGAGGTTATGTGCTTTTTTATTTAATACTCTACGAGCAAGACCTTTATGTTTAGCTGCTCTTCTAGATGCTAATTTACTAAAAGAATTGCCCATACCAACACTTACTTCACTTGGTGTTAAAACACCATCCATATCGGTATCAAGAGCTTCAAAGAGTGCAGGTGTGCCACCCCATTCAACAGAATCGATAAGACCATCTTGGTTATAATCATATTCATCGAAAAGGTTATGTGCTTGATGACCCTCTTCAACGGTAGCTAATTGTTCTTCTAAATCAGCAAGTCTTTGTTCTAAAGAAGCAATTCTTCTTAAAGATGCACTTTTATTCATAATTATTTTCCTTTAGTAATAATAGAAAGAACTCTTTTTAGTTCTTGATCTAGTTGTAGAGAAAGGGACTTCTTGGATTTTTTGTTTAGGTACTACACCTGGTTTTTTAGCTTTAACAGGTTCTACAACAACTTTAGGTGTAGTTGTTCTTCTAACTCTAGGTGCTGGTTGAGATACATTAGGTAATAACATCTTTAAGAGTTCTGATCTCCATGTAGAAGGTCTTTCACCATCTCTACCGATATAATATAAATCACCTACATTAACATTTACGGTATACCATGCACCTTGTTCACCACGAGAAAAAGTTCTTGTAGCTAATTTAAATTTAGCATAAATTTCACCTTTTTTATTTTTAGTGAAACCTATGCAGATACCTTTATTATAGTTATAAGCAAAATCAGCAACATTGTCTACTATTGTACTTATTTCTAAATCACCACTTTTTTTAATAGAATCAGCTAATGCTTTAGTAGCAAAAGCATGAGACATTTCTGTTCTATATTGAGGTTGTGGTGCACCACCTTTTTTAGAGGAATAAACAAATTCTAAAACAACAGGTGCACTTGTTTCTATTTTATGTTTAACAGAAGCACCTTCTGATTTAGTTTTAGCATATCTATATAAACCTGTTTCACGACCTGCTTTAGCAGTGTTATCTCTAGCACCTGCAAAAGCATATCTAGCACCGTAGGGGTTACCGTATTTACTGATCTTCTTTAAAGAGATAATACAGCTTGAAGGTGTTTTATCAATTTTAGAAATAATAAATACTTGTTTATGTAATTCAGCACTACTAGCTTTATTAGCTTCATTAGCACAATTATTAGCATCTACATAAACAAGTTCACCTACTTCTAATTCTTTACCTAAAGATGTTTTAGGTACTGTAGGATCAGCTGTTGTAGGGTCAGTATAAGGAACACCTGCTTCAGTTAATCTTTGAACAAATTCTTCTTCTGAATAAGGTCTATTTGATGGATTTGTGGTACATCTCATAATTGCCCATGCTGCAAATTCAGCTGGACGGTCACTAGAGGTTATATAAAACATGATTGAACTCCTTTTATCAAATAAGAGTTCAATATAAAGATTTAATTAAGAATATCAGTATCTTCAAAAATATTTGTTAAATCAGAATCTATTTTAACATTATCACCTAAAGAAAATAACTTTTCTTCCTCATATTCTATATGACCTTCAGAAGATATATAAAAAGGGATAATACAAACAGCTTTTAAATGTCCTGTGCCTTCATAAGTAATAAGAATACTACTCTTGCCTTCATATACAGTTTCAGCGACTATAACAAATCCTAAAGAGTTAGGATTTACTCTTAAAAGAGATTTAATAACATCTCTCCATGCTTCTTTAGGGATAAGTTCCCCATCTTCTGAATCGTCTATAATACCATCTTTAAAATCTAAGAAATAAGGTAGTTCGGGGTAAATATTTTCTTCCCCCATATTAAATATAATAATATGGGTAGGTATAGATGTATCTTTAGACCATCCTATTGTTTCATTCCATGATTCTAAAATATTTCTAGAATGATTGGATGCCCATGATAAAGTACCACGAGCAAATAATTCAGCTGAATTCATATCTAACATTGTCTTTCTCCTTGTCCCTTTGTATTATATTATAAAGGAGATAATAATATGGAAGATGATTCAAGAAAAAAAAGATTTTATCGTAATACAATGCTCTCTTTAAATAATGCTAAATCTATTTTAAGAGACCTACAATCTAAACTATCAAGAGAGAATGAAGATACTTCTGATCTTAAAAGAATTATTTCTGATCTTGATAGTTTTATAATTCAAAGAGCTAATTTAGAGAAGAAGAAGAATAACTCAAAATAGGTATCCTATCCACTTTCTCTTTGCTTATCATTTCTATACCTTTATCGGTAATCACACATCCTATATCTAAACACCCTAACATATCCTCATATTCTATATGTAGGTGATTATCATCTATTTGTCTATAGACACTATAACAAGTTAGTTTAGGATTGTTTATATGATATTCATATATTTCACTATATAAAGCATCTGTATATTCGCCATCTTCATTTAAAATGATAGGTGGAGAATATACAAAAGATATAGCACCCTCTTCTATTTTCAAACCATTAAATAAAACGGGTTGGAACATAACCGGTAATTTTGAAATAAAAGGTGAGGTAGTGTATTTCCATATACTATATAAACTTTCTAAAGAATCTATAAAGTTCTTTATAGATGATTCCCTTATTTCACTTAATATCTCTTCATTATCTATAAACATAAATTTCACTTTCGGTATAGTGTTTATAAAAACTATACCTTACCTAAAAGGAGTTGTATATGCCTATTTATACTTATAAATGTAATAAATGCAATAAAGAAGAAACCTTAAGAATTGGTTTATCTGATTTCCCACCTACTAAATGTAGTGACTTAGATAAAAATAGTAAATGTGATGGTGAAGTTAATAAAATTCTTAAACCATCTAGTTTCTCATTAAAAGGTGGTGGTTGGTTTAAAGATGGTTACTGATAATATTGTTATCTGATTATAATATTGTTATCTGATTATATAAAGATCTATATTGTTATCTGATAACAGTATTGTTCTCTTTAAAACAGATAACAGTATTGTTTTCTTTAAAACAGATAACATATAGTACCTGTACCTAAAATCTAGACCCTTGTCAAGTACTATTTTTTATCTTTAGTTAATTCTATATATTTATCTAGTGCTACTTGACCTAAAATATAACCTATTTGTATAAAACCACTAGTGATAACTATAGTGATAAGTAAAGCCATCACTTGAGAATCTATTTTATTATCCACTTTATAAAGTATATAAAATATACATATCTTCCACCCTAATTCACTTATTAAATAAGCTAAGAACTTTTTAGATTGTAGAGGTAAACCAACAATCTCTTCTAAATCTAATTTACCATCATTATCTATCTTAGGGTCTTTATTAATCATAGACTTCTCCCACCACCCCTAACGACTAAACCACTTTTTTCGATTACAGGTCTAGGTACATTTTGATGAGTAATTTGAGGATTAACTTTAGTGCCACCTAATCTCTTTTGAACTTTATCTTCATAATCTTGATCATAAAGTTTATCATCATCCATAATAGAAGGACAGCTATCTACAATCGCTTGTAATCGTTCTTGTTCTTCAGGTAGCATTAAAGGTAAGAACTCTCTAAAACCTTTACGAGCATCTGGATCTTCATTTAAGAATCTCCATATAAGATCATTAGGTAATATAGCAGGATTATCAGCATCTCCTGGAATACCTCTAAGGTTATTTCTACCTTGTCTATCTATCCAGAAATTTTGACCTCTTGATTTATTTACTATGTTCACCATGTTTAGTGTCTCCTATATATTTCTAATAAGGTGAATTATATATAAATTATCTTTTCCAATTTTTAGCGATATTAAATTCACTTCTAGTGACAGCTTTATAACCAAATCCTACAGATACAGAATCACCATTAGAAATACGATTACCCTTTTCATCTACTTTAATATTCATAATCGCTTTTCTAGCAGTATAGCTATTTTCTGCCCATGTCTTTACCTCTTCAATTTTATCTGCCCAAGCTAATAAGTATTTACTAGCCTCAAAGGGTTCACCTTTAAAATCAGTTCTAAGACCATAAGCATGAACTTGAATATCAAGTGAATCTGCAATTTGAGTGAGTTGTGCAACTTGATCAGTAGTGAGAAATTGAGATTCATCTACAAATACAATTTGGATAGGGAGCTTAGTTTCCTTATCTAAAATCATTTTATGAACCATTTCATAAATGTTATCTGTTTCAGAGATAGAGATAGCATCATGGTGGATACCGATACGGGAAGATACTTTATTGAAACCATCACGACCACTAGCAACAGAAGGTACAAAAATAAGATTAGTGATACCTCTTTCAGTACAAGCATGGGCAGATAGGATAAGGTTAGCAGTTTTACCTGCATTAATAGTTGAGTAAATAAAAGCGAGCATAAGCTAGTCCTCTCTTAATCTAGGTTCTAAGACCTTTTTAATTTTTTCTCTCATTTGGTTAATCTTTTGTGGTTCTAGCTTTTGTCTTTTAGCAATTTCTTTAACTGTAAAGCCTTGAGTCATATCATCAAAAACATTTGCCATTTCACCTTTAAACATATTACGAATTTCATTAACTATGAGTGATTCATCAATACATTTTTCTTCCATAGGGATATAATCAAAGATTTTAGAATCTTCATCTTTAGCAGTTTTTTCATTTTCTCTACTGTTCTTAGTTTTCTTTAAGTAATTAAAGACAACACCTCTAGCAACCAATACTATATAAGTGGACATAGAAGATTTAGCAGGGTCAAAAGGGCAAGTGCCTCTATTACGAATTTCTAAGCCATAATAGACTTCTTGTAATACCTCTTCGGGGTCTACTTTATTTTTAAAGCAGATAGGTGCAAAGTGTCGGTAGAAAATGGACTTAATGTCTTGGTATTTAGCTTCAACATCGATTCCCAGTTTTTTCTTTATAATTCTTGGTATAGTATTTACAATGGGTTCTTTAATGATTTCAAAGATCGATAAGAGACCCTTGAGGCTAGATTTTTCTTTAACCTTGAAATATTTTTTAGGAGTAGTACCGTAGAGGCTTTTAAAATCTTTAAAAGCGATAGGATTGTTTTCTATAATCACCTTGTCATTTTCTAGTATGACTTTATGTCCACCATGAATGGTTTTAAGATAATAGGATGTAGATACATTCATGTTGTATTTGAAACCCTTCTCGTTCCTCAACGGAGTGTTAAATTGAGAAACATTGAAATTTTAGAGAAAGCTAGAAAAGTAAGAAGTTTAGGACTCAACTGTCTTGACGGTATTATTTCTTCATTCGGTAAAGACAAAGCTGAACAAATTATGGATCTCTTATTAGAAGCTAATTTACTAGGTTTTAATTTAAGTGATCTTAATGAAATTTATTCAGAATGGAAAAGTGGCACTGTTCAGACACAAGAGACAGATACTCAATCTACTCAAGTGAGTGAAACTGTCAATACAAATTTAAGTTCTTTTGATAAACTGCCTATTTTAGAAAGACTTAAAAAAGAATTATCTATTGAATTTGATATGGATCATTTCTTAAATGACTATAAGAATCCTAATCGTAATGATGATTTTCTTGATGTAGAAGATATTCTTTTATGTTTAGGTTTACCTCCCCATATTTCAACAGGTATTATGGGGGGTTCGCATTTAACGAAAGAATTAAAATTAAGAGGTCTTGAACATATTGAAGAGAGATCAAATAACAGTTTTAATTATTCACAAAGAACTCACTTTAAAAAGAGTGAGGAATTAAAAGAAGTGGTCTTGACTTATCTTGATAAGTATTTAAATACTACTAAAATTGAAACAACCCCTAGATATGAATCTCTAATAGACTGGATGAATCGAAAATATCAAATTTTGGATGCGGACTCCCTAGAGATTTCTTGGACACCTCTCTCAGAGAGAAAAATTTATACTTTCATTCTAAATGAAGTTCAATCCGTATGGGTAAATTCAATGTTTTATTGCGATAAAGCATCTGACAATTTACCTTGTGCTTTTGATCAAGAGACCGTTTCTAAAGGTGAATTGAATACTAATATAGGTGTTTGTGATTTAATTTACAGAGATACTATTACTAAAAGTATTCAAGAAATGGCTACTAAAGATAACGATCTCTTAAAATACGAAGGAATAATAAAGAAGATTTGTGAGAATAGAAATGCCCCCTATACACCTAAGTTAGCTGATGATATTTATACTTTCATTACTAGCTTAAAAGTAGGTGGCACTAAACCTAAATTAGTTAGAAGTGGTTTAAAACCTATTCACTACCTATTAGTTTTAGTTTGTGCAAATTACTATTTGTCGAATAAGCTCTCATAAATCTTCCTTTACCTGATAAAGGAGTTTAAAGATGTATGACTTAAACAAAATTCTCCTCTTATCTTTGAATAAGAGGGGATTGTAGAGATGATTACAATAAAAGATATAATTTTAATATGTGCCTCTATGGTTGAGGATACAGATATTAAGTATGATGTTAAATTTAATATATATGACATATACAGTAAAAAAATAGAGGTTTCTTATACACCTCAAGAATTAAAAGACCAAAGATTAAATGGTTGTATCACTGTAGGTCAAAAAGCTATAGAGATAGGTTTAGATCCAGTACTAGCTATGTCAGTAGGATTACATGAATCTAAATTTCATAAAGATATTGTAGGTGATGGTTCTATAGGTATTATGCAAGTTATACCTAAATATTGGTGTAAGCTACAAGCTAAAGTGAATTGGGTTTCTAAATCTCAATACCAATGGACACCTAAAGAACAAACCACCTGTAAAAAGAAATTAAAACCTAATCATTATTATGGTGATAAGTGTAAACCTATTTTATGTGATTCTATACATTGTGATATGATTAAGTGTGATTTAGAAGAATCAGGAGTGATAGCTTTATATACAAATAAGAAAAAGGATTTAAGGGAGATGTTATTTAGATATAACAAAGGTAATCGGTGTGATAAATTAGAGGATAAGACTAAATGTATAGAATCAGGCTATAAATATGCTGATAGTATTTTAAGAATATATAAGAAATATCGGATTAAGCCTTATTAATCATAATATTCAAAATCTCTTGGACAATTTCTCTAGTGGGCTTATGTTTAATCTTACGACCACTCACAAGACCTAGTAACTGCTTTCCAATTATAGCAAGTACTTTATTATTCTGACCATAAACATATTCTAGAGCTTTTTTATAAGAATCTTCTTTAAGAGTTCTAATGATCTCAGCTTTCTTCTTTCTAATATCACCTACTTCATTGGTGATAGCGACTTGAGCATCCTCTAGATATTCGACTTTACGGGAAGAGTCTAAAGAATTTAAGGTTTTTGCTACTGCTCCTGGGGTAGAAAAGCCGAAAATCTCAGAAAAACTAATGGTTTCAAAACTGAACTTAGAGAAAGCTTGCCATTTTTCTAAGAAAACAGAAGTATCCTTCTTAACTTCATTCAGAAGGGTATATCTATTCCTAAGTTCTGTAATATAACTAGCAATCTCCTCAGTTATTTTTTCATAGGTCTCTTGACCTAATTTAGATTCTAAATTATCTCGAATTTCTTTAGGGAGAGCTCCTCTGATTTTCACCAGTTTCTCTACTGTTTTATTACCTTTTTCAGTAACAAACCCCTCCTCATCAATTAAAGATTTAAGTTCAGATCCTGATACTAATTCTTGAAGATCAATACTATTCTTAATAACAGTAGCTATACCATCTATGTGCAGTTTATTTAAGGTTTCATAGATATAAGAAACCTTATTTTCACTTTGACCAATTCCTAGTGTGGAATTAGTCGTATCTTTATTTCTATCAAAGAAGCTACTAATTTCTTTCAGTACTATATTATTAATAGATATTTGCTTTTCTTCTTTAGTTTCTTCTGGAACTTCAGGAGATGTGTTGAATTTAGTAGGTGCTGCTCTAAATGTACTTTCAATATGTTTTTCTAAAGCTTCATGACTATCTAGAGCCCTACCTAGTTGCTTTAACTTAGTTTTATATAGACGAACAAGATAGCTTAGTTTAGCTGCATTCTGTTTGCCTGTAAAAGAAAACAGTTTCCACCAAGATTCCTCTTGATTAAAGATATCTTTTAAAATCTCCATATCGCCATTAGCTAAATCTAATAATAACATACAAGAATACATTTTAAGAGAAGTGCTTAGAATAAGGTTGGATAAATCAGCAGGTATTTGAATCTTGTAAGAATCATCAAACACCTTCTTAGCATCATGTTCAGTACCTAATTCATAATTTAAGTCCTCTACTAAGTCTTTAGAAGCCTTAATTAGACTATTTTCTCTCAGAACACTATTTATTTTACTTTCTAAGACTTTGTTTTGATTTCCGAAGTTTTTTTCAAATAGATTATTGAAAAAAGAAGCACCGATCTTATCTAATAGCTCATCACTAAAATCACCTACAGTAAGTTTTGCAGTAGTATCATAAAATTTTGCTTTTTCTGCTAAAACTATAAACGCTTCTAAGACATCAGGTGCATTTTTCAATTGGTTTTTTTCCGATGTCTTTAAGATCCATGTACTTAACTTTCCACCTTTATCATTTGTGGGAAGACATAAATGAGATTTGAGAAAGTTAATTAGGTGATCAATATTATCATCTTTTATTGTCTTATTTAGAAGTTTGGTGATTGCATCAGCTTTATCACTATCACTCAATCCCTCAAAATTAGATTTAGCTAAATCAAAGGTCTGTTTGAATATAGCATAGAAAAGTTCTTGGATGTCAGAACTCTTTAATGTATAGTTGAACTCGAAAGCTTCTTTTCTGAGACCATATTTAATAAAATCTAAAGCTAATTTTTCTTTAGTATCACAATTTTTGATTTTAACATTCATTTCCATTGCTGGCTTTTGATAGCCCAGTGGGTATAAATAATTCAAAACCACAGATTGAAGGTAGCTATTTACTCTACCACCAAATAGTCTAAAGTAATCGACATTTTCAACACCATATTCTGAAAATATCTCATCTATTTTAGATTCCAACTCTTGTAGATCTTTAATTATTGTTTTATCAAAAGTAGCTAGGTCAACTTTACCGTATACACCTAGATAACTTTTAAGTTCTTCTTGTCGAGGTGAGTTTAGGACTTCTTTACTTAATCGACTGTATATTTTAGTTTTTATTTCATTGACTTCGTTGAAGTCAATAGAACCCTTTTCTGCAAAAGATTTAAAATCACCACCTTCTTTAATATAAATAACAGAGGTTAACTTTGATACTTCTTCTGCAGTTCCACTTAAAGATTTACTACTAATATAACTATCAGTTCCAAATAATGATAGCAATTCTAATGCTAAATCACTATCTTCACTTAGATAATTAATACACTTCTTTACATCTCTGCGAGAATTTTCAGAGTTCATTCTGTTTTCTTCATATTCAAGATATGAAGAAAAATCTGTAGTGTCTATCTCTTCATCACCGTTCTTACTCTTAGCACTAGTACTGAATACATTCTTAATAGTCATAGATGTTGCTCTTGATGCAACTTCTTTTTGATCAACTGCTTTAGAGCTGCAAACACCTTTAATCAAATTGCTTATTGAGATATCCTCTTTACTAATGTTTGGATATTGAGCAGATATTTTTGATTCCATTTGGCTAACAACATCTGCTACACTATAGGTAAATTCTTCCTTTGTTATTTCACCTGACAAAACTTTTTCAAAATTGCTTTTAAGGCTGATATAATGTGGGTCAGATACCCCTAATTGCTTTAAAGGATATACTGTAGCTGCACCTGCTTTTAAGCTAAAGTTGTTTAGTGCGGTTTCAATATTAGTTTTTAAACCTGACTTAATAGCACTATTAGAATTGCTATCCTCTTCTATAATGTTATCAAAAAATTCTTCATAATCTACTTCTTCTTTGATACCACCCTTCATCATAAAAGCATTAAACATTTTTGCTTGCTTTAAAATATTATAAAGACCAATAGAAACTAACTTTGCTACTAATTTAGCAAAAGGAGTAACATCTTGTTTCTCTTGATAAATATTTTTAGCTTCTCTCAAAGACTTGCTTGATTGATATCCTAAGCTACCCCAGGGAGAAACCGAACTTTCTGAACCTCTATTAGTTCTAGGTAATGTTATGCTGTCTACCAAGAAATCAATAGGTTTATTAAGATTTTTAATTTCTGATCTGAGACTCTTTATTTTTTTCTTAACTTTTTCGAGTGCTTGAGTGGGTTGTTGTTGATAACCCATTGTTTGCTTCCGAATCATTTCTGCTTCGAGTGCTCTCTGTTCTTTAATTAAAGTATCCAAGTTTTTCTGTTTAACAGAAGAGATAGGACTATTTACTCCAGTTGTAGGTAGTCTTTCTAATTGAGTTATAACAAAGCTAAAAGTTTTATTTACACTATTAAAGATTGACTTTATATCAGAAGCTTTTTTACCACTACTTAAGAAAAAGGGGATTTGTTGCGGTATCTTGTCAGATAAAGCTTTAGCTTCTTCTAAATATCTACTATAGGCATCAAACTCATTCATTCCTTCATATAAATCAGATAGCTTAACTCTATCCGCTTGTATATTTTCTTTAAGTGCTTGTATCTTGTCGCGACTCAAACTATTTACGGCTTTTTTAGGATTAAAATAAACAAGAGATCTCTCATATGCACTTTTTTCAGTGGCTTCTAACCAGTTGATAACATCCTTTTTAGCCTCTATGATGCCTTTAGCTTTTTCTTTTTCTTTTTTAGCATCAAAGCTATCAATAGATTCCTCAAGTGCTTTTTTAAATTCAGGGCCTTTCTTATATCCACCCATTTCTTCTGTTTCTCTTTTTATAAATTCAGCGCGTTCACTTTTTAAACGAACATTGAATTGTTGAGTGAACTGATTTACTTTTTGTTTTAGAATATTTTTATAAGCAAGATGAGCACCTTGATATTTTTCGATAGTTTCGTAAATATCTTTTGCTTTTATAGTTGTAATGTCAATCTTTGTGAGTTCTGTTTCTTTACCATTCTTAAAGAAATAAATACCGTTATACTTATTGTAATTTTCTAAGAAAGGAATAGCATAATCAAGATCTACTTCATCTTTAATCTCATCGAGATTATATTTAAAACCACCCTCACTGAGAGATATAATGGGTTCTAAAAAGAATTGTGTTGCTAAACCTTTTTCAACTTCTTCTTTAACCTGTTTGAGTGCTTGTTTTTTATCCTTCTTATTTAATGAGTATTTCTTGATAGCATTTGTTTGAACTAATTTGGGAGATTTAATATCTGCATAGATGGTGTCCCCAATTAAATCTAGACCTAAATCTTTGAAGTATCTTTGAATGTATTGCTCTTTTTGTTTTCGGATCTCTAGGGCAGATTCAGTATTAATACTGAACATAGAGACTTCAAATTCTCTATCAGCCCAAGTTTTAAGTTCTGTGATATTACCTGTAAATGCTGTTGGCTTTGTTGCTAAGAGGTCTTTTGTGATGCTATCATCCTCTGATGAGTCTTTCGCTATGGTTTCTATTTCACTTAAAGTGAAGGTTAACCCATTATAACTTTTAAGATCAAATTTACGACTTTCGTAAATTTCTTTAACTTTAGTTTCTTTTAAGTTTTGAGTAAAGTTTTTAAATTGGTTAAACTCTGTTTTTATAACTTTTATGTCTTTTTTACTTGGTATGATAGGTTTGGGAGCAACGGTAACTGGTGCTACTACATTTCGTACTGTTTTTACATTAACCCTTGTATAATTAGGATTACCAGCAAAATAGTTTATTATATATTCGATATCTTTACCTGCAAACTTTTTAGCTTGTTTTTGAATAGCTAAAAAGTTTGTAGTTCCTTCTTTATCTACTGTACGGATAACTGGAGTTGTAGTGCCATCTGCCTTAATTTTAGGTATAGCTCTACCATTAGCATCAAGTTTGATCACCTTATTCTCATCTACCTCAGGTAGATATGCTGGCACATACATATCTTTATTAGCTTCATAGTCAGCAACAGAGATATTATATACTTTAGAGAAGTTTTTAAATTTGACTTTATGGACTTCTTTCAGAAAATCAGGTGTAAGGAGAGCTGTTATAGTTCCGTCTTTGAATTTAGTAATGTAGTCATCAACTGTGAATTTCTTTCTATCACCATAAAGCATATAGAATTTAACAATTTTATCTGTTTTATGGTTTTTCTCTTCTTTAGTTGTTTCCCCTAAAGCTAGGATTTCTTGAATACTAGCTGCGGCATTTTTCAGGTAATCAGCTAGTTCAGGTCCTTTATATACTTCAATCATCTGTTTGGAATCAAATCTCTTTTGAGCAACTTCACCACTATGTATGATATCAAGACCTTGTTCCTTAGCTTCTTCTTCAGGAATTTGAACAACAGTACCATCAGGTTTTTGGGCAGTAACAAGAATGACATCATCCTCAGTTAATTTACTGATGTCTTTTTCAATAACATCACCGTCTGGGCCTTCTACTCTATATTTAATGTCAGTTCCAAAAGCACCTAAAAGAAGGTGGGTGGCTGCAACAGAAGTCCAGTCGCCTGCTTGAGCTTTCTTCTTAAGTGCCATTTTAGTCATTAGACGACTTAATAAGTTATTTGATTTTCTAATCATCATGATTCTTCCTCACTCATATAGTATAAGAACATATAACTATTATATACAGAGTATAAACTTTTTATTGACAAAAACTCCATTATAGTCTAAGATATATACATTGATGGCAATCATGACCCATGATCCTAGTATCTCTTGTCCTTTATATTGCCTATACCCCTCTCTAAAACAAAACAAGGTTTCATATGCAAACTTCTCGTACTATTTTATATGCTCTTACTGATTGGATTTACTCTCTTCCCCAAGAAACAGAAAACACACAAGAACAACAAGATGAAGTTGTAGTCGTTGATAGAACTAAGACAGCTACCTATAAAATTCTTTTCAATTCATCTAATAATCTATATGAGAGATTAAAATCCTTTATCTACAAAACCTCTGTGAGAGATACTAAAATCAAGATCAATCCTAATGACAGAATTGATCTTGTATCTGATTTTCTAGTCTTTATAGTAGACAAAGACAAATTGAAAGACTATGAAAACAAGGAACTTAATTTTAATGCTGTATATTGGCACTTTATTCAATACCTCACTAGAGATAAATATACAGGTGGACAAGATGTTCACCGAAGAACTGTGGAAGGTGTCAGAACTCAATCTGAACAGATGAAAGTTAAAAAAGGTATTGATACTAAGACATACTCAGCACCTGAAACCCATAAATCATTTTCTCGTAAAAATGAAGATGGTGATATTGAAAGAGATTATGTTTCTAATGAGCAAACACCTGAAGACCTTACTATTCGTTCTACTACTATTAATGCTATGGGCAATAAAGTCTTAAAGCTATTTAAATCAGAATACGGTACTCAATGGAAAGAAATGTATGACATCTATCAGAATAAGTTAAATGAAACTTATGAATCTATGTCTGAATGGTCTAAAGTTGAAGGTATCTCTTTACCTACTCTTAAAAATAGATGGTCTAATATCCAAGACTTGATGAAAAAAAGAGGTGCTGATTTTTTTCAATCTGAAACATCTAAACAAGATAATATTCGTATGATCAATAAGTGGATTTCAAAAGGTTGCCCTAATTTAATGTAGACAAACTTACCATTTTTGTATAATATACAGTATCTATGTCTTATACAAAAAGGATAAGTATGTCTAAAATTAGATTTGTATATTCTATTCAAAAATCGTCATCTAGATTTTATCTGGGAGCAGCTACTTTAAATTCACAACCTAAAGACTTTTACGGTCAAAGTTCAACTGAAGAGTTCTTACCAGAAACCGTTAAAGCTAATAATTATATTATCACTATATTACAATACTGTACTGATGCTAAGTGCTTAAAACAAACACTTAAAAGCTATATCGATCTCTATACAGATCAAGGTTTAGATTTAACTACCTCCTCACAAGAACATAAAAATAAAATATCCCAAAGCCTTAAAAATAAATGGAATGATTCTTCTTATGTTAAAAAACAAGAAGAATTAAGGTCTAATTCTTCTTATAGAGAAAAATTATCTAATGCCCGTAAATCTATGTATGAAAATAACGGTCAAGATATTTGTATAGCTATGTCTAATCTTGTTAATAGTAGATGGTCTGATGAAACTAAAAGAATTAACCAATCTATTAAATTAAAAGAAAAATGGCAAGATTCAAATTTCAGAGAGAAAGTTCTACAAAATAGAAAAAAATCACTTTGATCTTCTTTGTTTATAAATTAAAGAATTTTGATTCATCCTACAAGCACTACAACAAAATTTCTTTTTCTTCACAGGATCAGCCTTAAACATATTATTACAAGAATGCCATGCACACTTTAATAGTGTATTGTCCTCAACCTCTTCTTTTTTCTCTTTTAACTTTTTAGCTTCTTCTCTTAATTTTTTTGCTTGGTTTTCTAATCTCTCAGCTTCCAATAACAATTCAGCTTGACTCTTTAATCTTAATTTTCTAATTCTCTCATATTCTCTTTTCTTAGCTAACCTAGCTTCTCTCTTAGAGTCTTCCTCTTTCTTGTTTTCTTCTACCTTCTTTAATCTCTCTTCTTCTACCTTCTTTAATCTCTCTTCTTCTAGCTTTAATTTCTCTTCTTCCACCTTCTTTAATTTATCCTCTTCTAGCTTTAATTTCTCTGCTTTCAACCTTTCTCTTCTTAATTTTTCACTTTGCCTTTTCTTCTCAAGCATAATTTCTCTCTTTTTAAGTGCATTTAATCTCTTAGATTCTTCTACTTCTTCTACTTCTTCTACTTCTTCTAACCTCTTAGATTCTTCTAACCTCTTAGATTCTTCTAACCTCTTAGATTCTTCTAACCTCTTAGATTCTTCTAACCTCTTAGTTTCTTCTAATCTCTTAGTTTCTTCTAATCTCTTAGCTTCTTCTAATTTCTTAGCTTTAGCTTCCTCTAATTTCTTAGCTTTAGCTTCCTCTAATTTCTTAGCTTTAGCTTCCTCTAATTTCTTTTCTTTTGAGTTCTTTTCTAAACCTGATAGTTTTTGAAGTAAAGCCTCAATAGAGTTCTTATTGTTATTACCTTCTTTTCTTTTTCTTTCCCTAGTTTCATCCATAACTTTAGATTCTAAATCTAATAGTCTTTGGTCATTTTCTTCTTCTGTTAATTGACGACCTGGACATCTAGAAAAATTACAAGTTTTCCATTCAATAGGTAACTTGCCTGATATTTGTTTAGTGCATGACCATTCTGTTCCATCTTCTGTAAATTTCACAGGGCATCGATCCTTAAAATTATCTCTACTATCCTTCATTAGTATCTCCTGGGTAAATTTGTATTTACCTTATTATACCTTAATCCTTACCCCAACAGAAATATACTTATTTTTTAATTTTGATTAAATCTTTAAATTCAGAAACTAGAGTATTAAATTGTTCTCTTGTTAAAGACATAGCTTCATAAGCAAATCTAGAAGACATCAAACCTTCTTTAAATGTATTTGAATAATCGATATAGTAAACTTTACCATTTCTAGTAAATGCTGGCATACCATCAAAGTCATAGAATGCAACTTCGTTATAACTAGCTCTTTTACCCTTACCCCTATTCTTCTTCCTATTTAATTGTGCTAAAGTTTCCACACCTGAATTAGTTCTACCACTATCAAAAATTCCAATTTGCTTATTTTCTAGATATTCCAACTCTGCTTTTTCTGCAGGTGTTAAATTTTCTTTAGTTTCTAAACTTCTTTGTCTTTCATAATACTTATGAGCTTCACTTTTAGCTATAACCATTTCGATTAAGGATACTTGAATTTCACAACTGAAACCATTAGATAACTTGAAAACTGCATTAATATCACCATAACCTACAGGACTAGGATTAGATAACTTATCTTTAGGTCTACTAGTTAACAAAGCACCAAATTTCAACATCTCTCTAAAAAATAAACTGTTGAATTTTTCTAATTGTTTTACATTCTTACAGACAAAGGTTGCACGAACAAGATCATTTAAGAAAGAAGCATCTTCTTTATAATCTTCTCTTACTTTTTCGACTGATCTAGAAGAACCCTTTATAGGACCAAAAAGCAATAGGATATTCTTATCTTCTGCATCAAATACACCATCAGTTCCATATAGCAATATTTGTTTCTGTTCCTCTTCAGTCTTTTTCCCTTGTACAGTAATGATATTAAGCCCATGTGGTGCAAGGGCTCTGTCTATACCTTGACCTTGATTTAATGTTTTTTTCATTAAATCATCAGAGTTCTTAACCAATTCAGTAGGTTCATATTCGATACCCTTGCTAGTTATTTTAGGTTGACTGAAATCATAATATTTTTCAATCTCACAGTTTACTTGTACTGCTTTTGGTGGTAAGTCTTTTGTTTGTATTGTTGAACCATTTTCATATGTTAATACTTTTGGTATCCCAAATCCCAACTTAGCTTTATCTATTTCTAAAAAGCTTCTAAAAAACCCATATATAGGATAGTCTTTAGCTAACTTAATTTTCTTATCATTATTGCTATTGAACTTTTCAAAATGTAAGAAACTTGCCATACCTAATGCTAGGTTGATTTTTTTAGGGTATCTCACTTCTAATTCTGAAAACATACTTGTTTCAATACCTGCTAAAGCATATAAGTTTTTTTCTAACAATAAGAATCTCATCTTATCAAACATTTCTGTCATTCTTCGTAATCTAGCACTTTTCCCTAATAACATAAAGAAACAAAGAAATGCTAGTGCTGTCCCTTGATTCATATTTTTAGGTAGCAAAAATACTTTGCCCTCTTTCTTGATTACATTTAAACCTTCCACTACTTCACTCATAAGTTCTAATTGCTGTACTGTAGGTATAGCACTCGACTTAATCTTAAATGTTGTTTTGAATATTCCATCAAAACTTTGCTTCACCTTCTCAAAATTGTATTCACTCATATCAACTCTCTTCTTAAAGATTATTTATAAAATACCTACCTTATAAATAATCTATAAATAATCTATAAATTACCCTTTACATACTGCATATCCTATGCTATATACATACTCATAATAGGGGCCTGTAGCTCAGGGGTAAGAGCCGCGCTCTCATAAAGCGAAGGTCCTGGGTTCAATTCCCAGCGGGCCCATTATAATTATCTATTGTGGTTTTAATATGGAAAAAGAACGAATAACCTTCGCTATATGTGATGAAATAAGATTCTATCATAAAGGTAGTGAGAAATATATTAGGTATATCTTCGGTAAAGTAGACTATATAGAAGCACCTATGCCCATATTAAAAATGGATATAGCTAATTTATTGTTAGATAGAGTGAATCACTTATTTGGGGTGAACTTTAAATATTATAGTGGGGATGTCCCTTTTTATAAGTTCTTTTTAGATATACACCCTAATGATAAAGGGATTGTAGTAATACCTTATGCAGGAGTGAGTATAGAGGGGTTATGGTTAAATGAGGGGGAGTGGTTTCAAAAAGTGTAAAATAAATTTGAAAATAAGGGATTGGGTTGGTATATAGGATAAGGGATGAATCAATAGCTCAGCTGGATAGAGCAACAGCCTTCTAAGCTGTGGGTCACAGGTTCGAATCCTGTTTGGTTCGTTATGGAAAGATAACCAAGTGGCTAAAGGAAGCAGGCTGTAAACCTGTCGG
>JACCDO010386517.1_pt1 | contig 19249 bp, 16 predicted proteins | sample 7446101 | NCBI WGS metagenome assembly JACCDO01 (sample SAMN15323440, study PRJNA562643) | freshwater metagenome | isolation source: river surface water | place: USA:Blue River Watershed | collected 2017-08-16 | reverse complement strand
TGCCCCCCCCTTTCTCCTCCTGCTCGCAAGCCTCGCCCCGACGGCCCCTGTTTTTGCGCAAAGCACTCCGTCCGAACCTGTGCTGTCTGTCGATCAAGCCCGGCTCAGCGCGAGCGACGCCATCGTGCTTGGCCTCGTCGAAGGCGTAACGGAATTTTTGCCCATCTCGTCGACCGGCCACCTCATCATCGCCAACCGCGTGCTCGGCCTCGATAGCGACGCCCAACTAGTGGACGCCAACGGGCAACCGCTTTGGCACCGCCGCCCGTCGGAAAAAAATCCCGCCGGCGAACCGCTGACCGTCAAACTCGCCGCCGACACCTACACCGTCGTCATCCAGGCCGGTGCCATCGCCGCTGTCGCCATCCTCTACTGGCCCAGCTTGCTCGCCATGCTCGGCGGCCTCAGCGGGCGCAATGCCGACGGTGGTCGCCTGCTGCGCAACGTGCTGCTGGCGTTCGTGCCGGTCGCAGTCGTCGGACTCGCCGCGCACAATTGGATTGATGAGCATCTTTTCTCCATCGGCGCGGTGACGGGCTCGCTCGTCGCTGGTGCAGTGCTCATGCTCTGGGCGGAGCACTGGCGAAAAAAACGCGCCGCCACCTCAGGCGAAACCGCCATCGAGCCGGCGACACTTCCGGCCCGCTCGGCGCTCGGCATCGGCTTTTTTCAGTGTCTCGCCCTCTGGCCCGGCACGAGCCGCTCAATGGTGACGATCGTCGGTGGTTATCTGGCCGGGTTGAATCCGGTGAAGGCGGCGGAGTTCAGCTTTCTCGTCGGCCTGCCGGTCCTCGGTGGAGCAGCGTTCTACAAATCCATTAAGAGTGGCGCGGCCATGATCACTGTTTTCGGCTGGAGCCACGTGCTACTCGGCGCAGCCGTCGCGGCGGTATCCGCAGCCTTGGCGGTAAAGTTTCTCGTGCGTCTGTTGTCGCGCCACGGTCTCGCGGCTTTCGCGTGGTATCGCCTCGCGCTGGCCGCCGTGCTGGCAGCCACACACTGGCTGTGAACCCACAGCTTCTCGCACGCCGGTCCGGGTTTGCCAAAAATACGCCTAGCCTTTGAATGCCCGCGTGTCGCGCCTCCCCTTCTTGCTCTTGGTGCTCGGCTGGTTTCCAGCATTCGGATGGGCGCAGGCGCTGAAGTTCGACGACAACGAGCTCGCCGTCCCGCCGACTGCGGCGCGCATCAACCCGCTCGTCACTAACGCGAGCACGCAAGGTTGGGGCGCATTCGTCGGCCCTGTGCGCGAAGCCGCCCTGCGGGCCTACCAGCGCAATCCGGCAGGCGCGGCGCCGTGGCTCAACCTCTACCGCTGGGCCGCACTGCTCGCGACGCCCCAATCTCGCGCCCTCGAAACCTGGATCAAGGCTCTTGAAACCGCCAAAGCCGGACACGCCAACATGGCCGGCTCCTATCAAGTGCCACCCGGTTCGCTAGCCGCACTGCTCGCGCCTGGAGCTCAGCGCGACTTGCTCGCTGATCCGGCTTTCTCCGCCGAGTTTTTCGCCACGCTCTCCCCGCTCGACAACCCGATGGAAGTGCTGCGCGTGCTCAACCGATTGCACGCCGCCAGTCCGACGCTCTTTGCCGACTACAACAGTCTCGCGCTCGCCATCGCCGTCGTCGCCGATACTCCGCCGCCACCGGATTGGCCGCACGGACAAGTGTCCGCAGAATTGCTGCCACGCCGCCTTCCCGATCCGCTGGAACTATTCAACTACTACGCCCGGCTCGACCGCGGCAATCTCACCGCGCACCGACTCCGCCGACTTCCGGCCAGTGAGTTAAAGTTCGTCGTGGATGTGTGCGCCAGTTTCAAGGAACTCGACTGGGCCCGCCGCGAAGTCACCCCGCCGCTGTCCGCGCTCGCCTCGGTTTACGACCGCGTGCGTTACCGCACCGAGCGCATCGCGAACCAGCAATACAGTTGGCCCGCCAAAGATTACCAACTCGCGACGATACTCGCCGAGGGCGGCATCTGCGTGGACCAAGCCTACTTCGCCGCGACGGTCGGCAAGGCGCGCGGCGTGCCCACGCTCATCTTTCGCGGTGCCGGTCTGGACGGGCGGCACGCGTGGTTCGGCTTTCTCTCGCCGACCGGCTGGATGCTCGACGCCGGACGCTACGCCGAGCAGCGCTTCATCGTCGGCTTCGCCCGCGACCCGCAGACTTGGCGCGACCTCTCCGACCACGAGTTGCGCTTCCTCAGCACGCGCACGCGGAGCACGCCCCTCTACCGGCTCGCCTCGACGCATGCCGCCTACGCCCGCGAGTTTCTGCGCGACGGCAACATCCCCGCCGCCACGGCGGCCGCGCGCGAAGCCACACGCCGCGCCCCACTCAACCTCGACGGCTGGCTGGTGCTCACCGAAGTCATGGAAAAATCCGGCGCGCCCGCACAGGAAACCGAAGCCGTGCTCCGCGAGGCCATGCGCGCCTTTCAGCTTTATCCTGACCTCGAAGTGCAATTTTCCCGCCGTCTCGTCGCCTGTCTGCGCGCCCGCAGTGAAACCTCGCTCGCCAACGCCGAAGAGCAGCGCCTCGCCCGCAAGTATCAAGCCGGGCGCACCGACCTAAGCCTCGACCAACTGGCCGGGATGCTTCAGCGCACCTTGGCCACCGACGACCTCGCCACCCAGATCCAAAGCTTCCGCCGCTTGCTCAACACTCACGGCCACGGCGCCAACATCGATTTCTACGACAAGATTGTGACGCCCTTCGTGCGCCACCTGCAACGCGGCGGGCATGTCCGCGAGGCTGTGCAAATGCTCGAGCTCGCGCGCCGCACGCTACGCGTCGAACGCGGCGGGCAACTAGCCGAAGAGTTCGACCACCTCGCCCAAGAGCTGCGCCAGCCCTGACGTTGCGCGGCGCCGGAACCTTTTCCGGCTTGTCGCTGTCCCCGCTCCCGCGTTTCACTCTCTGCGCATCACTATGCTCGACGTATTCAAAGGCGCTGGCCTTCTCATCTATCCCCTCGCCCTCTGCTCGCTTTTCGCGGTCTTCATCATCTGCGAGCGGCTTTACGCCCTGCGCCGCGAGGCCGTGTTGCCCGACGACCTCGTGGACGCCATCCTCCAAGGCCGCACGCCAACCGGCGGACGCCACTCCGTCCTCGCCCGCATCGTCGAATATGCGCAAACCCACCGCGACGACCCCGACGCCGTGAAAGCCTTCGCCCGCCTCGAAATCAACCGCATGGAGCGCGGCATCCCCTACCTCGACGTCATCTACGCCGCCGCGCCACTCATCGGCCTCACCGGCACAGTCACCGGCCTCTTGCAGGTCTTCTCGCAAATCTCACCCGAAACCGGTCTGCCCGACCCCGTGGCTTTCACGAAAGGCGTGGCCCTAGCGTTGTCCGCCACGGTCATCGGTCTCTGCATCGCCATCCCCTCGCTCGTCGGCGGCGGTTATTTGCAACGCAAAGTGGAAAACCACGCCGCGCGCATGGACGTGCTCCTTGAGCGCATCCTCAGCCGCCGCCCGCCAGCTCCGCCCGCCGCATGAGCAGCGGACTTCTCCAACGCCGCCGCAAACGGCCCGAGATGAACCTCGTGCCGCTGATTGATGTGCTCGTGATGCTCATCTTTTTCGCGTTCGTCACGATGCAGTTTCGCTCCGCTGCGACGATGAACCTCACCCTGCCCAAGGTGGAAACCGCTGGCAAAAGCGAGCTGCGCGACTCCCTCACCATCATCATCACCAAGACTGGCGAGTTCACCTTCCAATCCGGCGCGCGCTCCCAAGCCGTCACCGCCGCCGAGCTGGAGACCGCCTTGCACGATATCAGCGGCGCCACCAAGAACGTCACGATTCTCATCCGCTCCGACGAAGACACGCCCCTGCGCTTCCTCACTCAAGCCATGGATTCCTGCCGCAAAAACGGCTTGAATAAGATCCGCCTGCAATCCCGCTAATTCGCGCCGCCATGCCCAAGACCATCGTCATCACCGGCGTCACTCGCGGACTTGGCCGCGCCCTCGCCGAAAAGTTTATCGCGGACGGCCACATCGTCGCTGGCTGCGGCCGCGGCTCCGCCATTCTCGATCTGCGCTTCGACCACCCCGCGCCGCACGACTTCAGCGTCGTGGATGTGACCGAAGAAAACAAAGTCGCCATCTGGGCCGAAAAAGTGACCGGCGTCGTCGGCGCGCCCGACCTCCTCATCTGCAACGCCGCCGTGATGAACACCCCCGCACCCCTCTGGAAAGTGCCCGCTGCGGAGTTCAACAAACTCGTGGATGTGAACATCAAAGGCGTCGCCACCGTCATTCGCCACTTCGTGCCGCACATGATTCGGCGCGGCAGCGGTGTGATTGTGACGCTTAGCTCCGGCTGGGGCCGGAGCACCTCGCCTGAAGTCGCGCCCTATTGCGCATCCAAGTATGCCATCGAGGGACTGACTTTGTCGCTCGCGCAAGAGTTGCCCGATGGTCTCGCCGCCGTGCCGCTCAACCCCGGCATCATCAACACCGAGATGCTGCGCCAGTGCTGGCCGGACGGCGCCACCAATTACCCCACGGCAGAAACTTGGGCGAATGCCGCCGCACCGTTCCTGCTCAGCCTCGGACGCAAAGACAACTGCCACAGCCTCAGCGTGCCGACCTTCGAAGGCTGAGACACTCGTCGCCACCTATCGCGAGGAACCTGAATTCCGTCGCGCCTGAAACTGGCAATTAAAGTGTCACGCATACAGTTCGGTTGGCATGTGACTTGCGCAGGGGCTCAGCAACCTTGCGAGTCCACCTCAGCTAGTTATATCAGCCTGTTGTCGTCCCTCATCAGGACCACCTCTCTATGGCCTCCCTTAATGACGACGACGACGGATGAGCACACCCGTTAATACGATGAGGCCTAAAAGTTGCGCAAAAGTCGCAGGTTCGGGAATTGCCATGAGAGCGAATGCGGTCGTCGTCCCGAAAACAAAGCTGTTTATATAGCCGTCTGGATCCTGCGCGAAGTTGAAGTGGTTGAAAAACTCTCCCTCGATTTGCAACGCAGTGCCCGCAGAAAAACCAAAAGTGGAGGGATCACCGTCGTTGAACGCCGAAACACCTGCGGTAAATGTCAGCTGAGGCGCGCTGTATGCTCCCAGTGTAGTCAAAAAGTCACCGCCTTCGCCGACGATCGCATAATTTGCATTCTGGTCATAAACATTGTATCGAAATTCGTAACGCGCTTCGCCCGCATCCATGTCGGAGGCACTGACAACAAAATTGTTCAGTGTTACGGTAAAGTTGGTCACGCCAGCGGGATTAAAACTGAAAATCCCTCGGCCCTGATTATCGGTAGACCATGTTCCACTCACTCCGTTGATCGAAAAAAGCGGTGTGGCCGGCAAACCTTGGCTAAAGGATACGCCTGTCGGCCCTGTGTTGGTAATTGTGTCCGAAGGGTTATTGTTAAGGGTGTAAACATAGCTAGAGGTAATGGGCCTCGCTGCCAGCAATGCAGTGTCCGTGGAATAATCCTGCCGACGCTTGTATTCTCCGCCATATATTGGGTTTGGCGTGATGGATTCGGGTGCCCCACCGTCTATCTTTAACGTAAGACTAGTAACACCAAGTTCAAACGCCTCATCAAACGCGCTGTAATATCGCACGGTGGTATTGGAGGCGCTTACCTGATTATTATATACCTCCACCGAAGTCAGAAGGCCACCAATAATCTCTACTGGATCTGCCGCACTTCTAGCGGGTGCGCTCAACAAAATGCCGACCAGCGCGCTTAATATTCCGAGGGAACTACACCTGCGATTATTGAGCATTGGTCTTGAAATGCATTTAGGTGCAGCTCCGTCAAGAGCTATAAAGCGAATAGTCTTTATGTGCCATTAAGGCGGGGAAACAGGCCGTATTGGGCGAACCTAAGTGATTTTCTTAGATAATATATATGAACCGGAGAGATAGGTGACAGATAATCGGGGATGATGGGTTACACTCTGCGGTATTAGGCCGTGGAAAAACCTCCGTGGTTTAGTGCAGCACGGGGTTGTGCCAAGCAGAGGGCAGGATCGCTTGGGTGCCGATGAGGTAGTTGCGGTAGTAGAGCCAGAAAATCAGCGCGCCGAGCACGGTGAGAAACACCACCTCGCCGAGGCTGCCGCCCGCTGAACGGCTGGTGCGCCGCAGGGATTGCACTGCCCACATGACGCCCGGCGCGACCACGAAGGCCACGATGGACCCGCCGAAGAGCACGAACCCCATGATGAAAAGCGTGCGCAGCAGCGGGTCGTCAATGAGCCGGGCTTTGTAGGCGATGATCTCGTTGGCGAGATTCAGCAACAAGAGGCAGCAGGGCAGCACGTAGTAACGCTCAAGGGCGGCGGCGGGCTTCATGGATTCGAGAGGTCTCGCTCCTGTCAGGTGCGTCGGCAGACGTCAACAGGTCCGCTTTCGCGAAATCTAGCCCGACATTAAATGGCTTTGGCACCAAAGCACATCCCAGCGGGCCAATCTTTCCGAGGCTGGCACGACCCAAAGCCTCCTGCTGAAGGGCGGCACGATTTCGTAAAATTCTGGGCCGATGTGAAAATATCCGAGCTAGAGCTTGAAATAGCGCCGCCCGCGTCGCACGGTGGCCCTTTGGTCGCGCCCATCGCGTCCACCGTTTAGCCCGTATGGATTCCACGCTCACTCGCAACTTCTGCATCATCGCCCACGTTGATCACGGTAAGACAACGCTGTCCGACCGGCTGCTCGAATACACCAATACCGTAGCCCAACGCGTGATGACCGACCAGCATCTCGACGCGATGGATTTGGAGCGTGAGCGCGGCATCACCATCAAGATGCACCCGGTAGTCATGACTTACCGCGCCAAGGATGGGAAAACCTACAAACTGCACCTCACCGATACGCCCGGACACGTGGATTTCTCCTACGAGGTTTCCCGCTCGCTTGCCGCCTGTGAAGGCGCGCTGCTGTTGATTGACGCCTCCCAAGGCGTCGAAGCGCAGACCGTGGCCAACGCGCACCTCGCTTTTGCGCAGGGCCTGAAGGTCATTCCGGTCATCAACAAAATCGACCTGCCGAGCGCCAACCTCGAGCTCTGCACCAAGCAGCTCGAAGACATTCTCACCATCCCCAGCGAGGAAGCCATTCTCGCCAGCGGCAAATCCGGCATCGGTATCGAAGACATCCTCGAAGCCGTCGTCAGCCGCGTGCCCCCGCCGCGCTGGACAGATTATCCGACCGCCCGCGCACTGGTGTTTGACTCGAAATACGACGCCTATCGTGGCGTGATATCTTACGCTCGCGTCTTCTCTGGCACTTTGCGCGCCGGGGAAATGATGATGCTGATGAGCAACAATCAACGCTCCGAAATCAAGGAGGTCGGCGTCTTCCGCCCAGCGATGGAGAAGGTCGAGCAACTCTGCGCCGGCGACGTCGGTTACATCGTCTGCAACATCAAGAACACCGACGAAATCAAGATTGGCGACACCATCACCCACGCCAACAAGGCCGCCAGCGAGATGTTGCCCGGCTACAAAGAAGTGCGCCCGATGGTGTATTGCGGCCTCTACCCACTCGAATCTAACGATTACGAAAAACTCAAAGTCGCCCTCGGCAAACTCCGCCTCAACGACTCCGCCCTAATCTACGCCTCGGAGACGTCCGTCGCGCTTGGCTTCGGTTTCCGCTGCGGCTTCCTCGGCCTCTTGCACATGGAAGTCGTGCAGGAGCGCATCCGCCGCGAATACGACGTGGAAATCATCTCCACTTACCCGAGCGTCGTTTATCAGGTGAAGCTCCACGGCGGCACCGTCATCGAAGTGGACAATCCTGTTAACCTGCCCGATCCGGCCTCGATCGACGCGATTCTCGAGCCGACCATCAAAGCCTCCATTCACCTGCCAAACGAGTTCATGGGCGACATCCTCTCGCTCGTAATGGAAAAGCGCGGCACCTGTGACCACACCGACACGCTCGACGCCTCGCGGGTCATGCTCACCTGCACCTTGCCACTCAATGAAATCCTCGTGGACTTCAACGACCGCCTAAAATCCATCACCCGTGGCTACGGCTCGATGGACTACGAGCTCGGCGAATACCGCGAGGCCGACCTCGTGAAGATGGAAATCCTCGTCAACAACGACCCAGTGGACGCGTTTGCCTCCATCGTCCACCGCAGCAAGGCCGAAGGCCAAGGCCGCGCACTTTGCGAAAAACTCGCCGACATCATTCCGCCGCAGATGTTTAAGATCGCCGTGCAAGCCGCCATCGGCGGCAAGATCATCGCTCGCGACAATGTGCGAGAAATGCGTAAAGACGTGACGGCCAAATGTTACGGCGGCGACATTAGCCGTAAACGCAAGCTCCTCGATAAACAGAAAGAGGGCAAAAAGAAGATGAAGCAGATCGGCCGGGTCTCCATCCCGCCCGACGCCTTCATCCAAGTGCTCAAGACTTCGAGCTGAGCCTGTCTCAATCCGGGCAGCAAAAAGGCCGGGGCTTTCGCCCCGGCCTTTGCACACATATTGCTTTCGGCTATAAATTTACGAGAGTCGTTTCCTCTTTTGGCTGCCTTCAAACGCTGCGAGGCCGAAGATGGCCATCGTCGCGAGGTAGCCCAGGACAAGACCCACGAAGGGTATATTTGTTTCTACGGTATTTAGTGCTGCTATGCCCACAACGCTCACCAAAGTGGTGACCGCTGCGATCTTAGTTAGGTTATTGGCTTTCATGTTTATCATTGGTTGGTGTCTTTCGACGCCGCAATGTTAGCCCACAATTAGCAATAGACAAAATACTTAGTTTCTATTACTCCCATAGATAAATCCTATGGAAATTTACCAACTGCGCTACTTCGTCGCCGTCGCCGAGGCGGGTAATTTTACCAAGGCTGCTGTTCGCCAGAACATATCTCAACCATCTCTAAGTCAGCAGATTATAAATCTAGAAGAGGAGATAGGCAGGAAACTTTTCCATCGTTTGGGCCGAAAAGTCACACTCACTGACGCGGGTCAAACCCTGCTCGGTCATGCCCGACGCATCTTAACCGAAGCCGATAATGTGATCCGCGACCTTAAGGACGAGGAAGCCAAGGGCTACCGAGTTACTGTGGGAGTAGCCATCACTTTAGCTCACTTCATATTGCCGGCAGTCATCGCCCACTGCCGCATGAACGACATCCGGCTAAGGATGCGTAGCCACGAAGATTTTTCCGCCAACATCGCTCAATCGCTCATCGCCGGCGAACTAGATATCGGGGTGCTCTCCATGCAAACCAGCGACCCCCGGCTCGTAAGCATCCCCCTTTTCACGGAACCACTGCTCCTAGCGGTCGGATCTAATCACCGACTCGCTACCGTAGAGCAGGTGCGCGTATCTGACCTCAGCGACGAAAACTTTATTCTACAAGGGCATCTCTCTTCGCTGACTGCTCTCATCCGCCGCATCTCGGGCAATCACGATTTCGAGCCACGCGTTGCCCACTACTGCACCCAATTAAGCACACTGAAAACGATGACGGCACTTGGACTCGGCATCAGTATTCTGCCGCGCACGGCCGGCACGGCCAACGACCCCGCAGGCCTAGTTTACCGCAAGTTTGCCAGCCCCGCGCCCACCCGGGAAGTGCATATCGTGCATCACTATCGCCGGCACCTGAACCGCGGCGCACAGCTCTTTATCGAGGCCGCACGCGCCGTCGTCGGCCCTACTCCATCGGCGAGTTCGGCCCCTTTCGCACGCTAGCCTCAGGATATTTCGCGCTTCGGGTTGTGAAATGTTCGGGCTAGCATTGCCGCCGCCCTCTTCCTGTCTTTGCTGCCACTCATGCCCGCCACCACCACGCCCTCGTCTACTGCGCCCGCTCAGGACGCCCGGACGGCTTGGAAGCGACCAGAAATCCTCGCGCCCGCCGGTGACTGGGAATGTGTGCGAGCCGCCATCGAGAACGGTGCAGATGCCGTCTATTTCGGCCTCGAACGTTTCAACGCACGTATGCGCGCGAAGAACTTTACCGTAGCCGACCTACCCGCACTGATGGCCACGCTGCACCGGCGCGGCGTGCGCGGCTACGTAACGTTTAACACTCTCGCGTTTGCCGACGAACTGCCTGACGCCCACGACTATCTGCGCGCGATTGTCACCGCCGGAGTCGATGCCGCCATCGTGCAAGACGTCGGCATCTGCCGCCTCATCCGCGCCATCTCCCCGGATTTCCCCATTCACGCTTCCACGCAAATGACGGTGACGAGTCCCGCTGGCGTGGCGTTCGCCCGCAGCCTCGGCGCAAACCTTGTGGTGCTGGCTCGCGAAAACTCATTGCGCGAAATCGCCGCCATTCAGGAAGCCCAACGCACATCCGAAGCGCCGCCGCTTCCGCTGGAGGTTTTCGTGCATGGCGCGTTGTGCGTCGCCTACTCTGGACAGTGCCTCACAAGCGAATCACTCGGCGGACGCTCCGCCAATCGCGGCGAATGCGCCCAAGCCTGCCGCATGCCCTACGAACTTGTCTCCGACGGACAAACCGTGCCGCTGGGCGACCGACGTTACCTACTCAGCCCGCAAGACCTTTCTGGGCTCGAAGTGCTCCCCGACCTCATCCGCGCAGGAGTGAGTTCGCTGAAAATCGAAGGCCGCCTCAAAAGCCCCGAATACGTCGCCAACATCACGCGTGTCTATCGCACCGCGCTCGACATCGCCATGCGGCAACTCGCGGACGCCGACGCGGCGTCCGCCAGAGCTTACGATTCGTCGGCCCGCTATGATTTAGAAATGGCCTTTTCGCGCGGCCTGCACACCGGCTGGTTTCGCGGCATTAATAATCAAGAGCTGGTGCATGCCCGCTTCGGCACCAAACGCGGCGTCTTGGTCGGCACCATCACGCACCTCGGCCGCGAGAGCGTGACTATCCGCCGCAACGCGCCCCTCAAACCAGGCGATGGGCTCGTTTTCGATGCCGGACGCCCCGACGAAAAAGAAGAAGGCGGGCGCGTTTACCAAGTCGAAGATTACGGCCAAGAAACGAAGCTGCGCTTCGGTCGCGGTGACGTAGACTTCGGCAGACTGCATGTGGGCGACCGCGTTTGGAAAACCAACGACCCCGAGCTCGACCGGCGTTTGCGCCAATCTTACACGGGTGAAAAAATCCGCCATCAACGCCCCGTGCATTTCGAAGTGCACGGCCACGCCAACGCTCCCCTCACTGTCATCGCCCGAGATGAGGACGGCTATGTAGCCCGCACCGACTCGCTCTCTCCACTCATCACCGCCACTGCCCAACCCCTGACCACAGCCAAACTACGCGATCAACTCGGACGTTTAGGCGGCACGCCATTCTTGCTCGGCCAGTTGGAGAATCATCTCACGGACGACGTGATTTTGCCCGTCAGCGAGCTCAACGAACTACGGCGACGCCTCGTTGCCGAGCTAGAAACACAACGCAAGGCCCCCAAACGCTGGACAGTCCGTGAGTCCGCCGAAGCGCAAGCACTGCTCGCCGCTCCGGCCGCTGTCCGCGAACTCCAACCCAACACGACCGAGCCCGAGCTAATCGCCGTCATCCGCCACTTGCATCAACTGGAACCAGCTTGGCAGGCAGGCGCACGCACGATCTACGCCGAGTTTGAAGACCCGAAAAAATACCGCGAAGCCGTGAGCCGCTTCCGCGAACTACGCGGCGACTCCCAAGCCAGTTTGTGGGTCGCGCCTCCGCGCATCTTCAAGCCGGGCGAAGAGTGGATTCTCAAACAAGTGCTCTCGTGCGAAGCCGACGGCTGGCTGGTGCGCAATTACGAGCATTTGACTTGGTTCAAGGGCCACCGCTGCCGTGGAGATTTTTCCCTCAACGTCGCCAACCCACTCACCGCCGCACACTACATCGAACGCGCGGGATTGGAGCGCGTCACCGCCTCCTACGACTTGAATGTCGCGCAACTCGAAAGCCTGCTCGCCGCCGCACCCGGTGCGTGGTTCGACATCCCACTGCACCAGCACATGCCGATGTTTCACATGGAGCACTGTGTGTTTTGCGCGTTCCTCTCCACCGGCACCGACTACCGCAACTGCGGACGCCCTTGCGACCAACATGATGTCCGGCTGCGTGACCGTGTAGGCGCGGAACACCCGCTGAAAGCCGATGCCGGTTGTCGCAATACCGTGTTTAACAGCCGCGCCCAAACTGGCGCCGAGTTTGTGGATCGGTTGCTTGCGCTCGGCGCACGCTCCTTCCGCATCGAATTTCTCAATGAAAGTGCGGACGAGATCGCCGCGACACTGGAACGCTACCACAAGTTGCTGCGCGGCCAGATTTCTGGCGCCGAACTCTGGCGGGAGCTGAAACTCATCAACCAACTCGGCGTGACGCGCGGCCAACTGGAGAACGGCCCGCGCCTGCTGCGCAAGAAAAGCTAAGCCACGGTCTGCGCACATTTTTGTCGCCTCAATAGCCCTCCTTTCTACTCTACGCGTCCGCGCCCATCTATGACTCCGCAAACGACCGGCACCCCGGCAGAAAAAAAAGCCAACGCCCCCGCAGATCTGCAAATCAAGGACGCAGCGGTCATCTTTAATCCGCTCTGGGCGGACTTAGAGGAGGAGCTGGGCCGCGAGAATCTGCGCTTCCCGAAAGAGCTAATTCTACTGGGCGGTGCACCCGGCGCAGGCAAAGGCACGAACACGCCTTACATCTCGCAAGCGCGCGGGCTCACCTGCCCGCCGATCGTGATGAGCACACTCCTCGACACGCCGGAGATGAAACGGATTAAAGACGCCGGCCACATGATCGGCGACCGCGAGGTGCTGGAAGCGTTGCTGCGCTACCTACTCCGGCCGGAATTCCGCGACGGAGCCGTGCTGGATGGTTTTCCCCGCACCAAAGTGCAAGTCGAGTGCCTCAAATTGCTCAACGAAAAGATGACAGCGCTTTGGCGCGAGTTCTACGGCACGCCGCTGGCAGGCCAATTTCGCAAGCCAACGATTCATATCGTCGTTTTGTTTGTGGACGAGCACGAGAGCATCTCTCGCCAACTCAAACGCGGCCACGAGATCCGCCAACACAACAACGCCGTGCGCAGCACAGGCCGCGGCACGCTGCTGGAGGAACGCGCCACAGACCTCGACGAGGCTCTGGCTGCGCGCCGCTACCGAGTTTTTAAGGAGCAAACTTGGGAGGCCCTGCTCTCGCTAAAGGACATTTTCCACTACCATCTCATCAATGCCCAGGGCTCCATCGGCGAAGTAGAGGAAAACATCACCCGCGAGCTAGAATACCAGAGCTCGCTTGAGCTTGATCCGCAAACCTACGCGCACCTGCGCAGCCTACCACTGGCGAGCGAAATTGTCGTCCATGCACGCCAGGAACTCGTGAAGCGGCTCGATCACTACGCGCTGATGAATGAAGCGCTCTTCACGCAGGTCATTACGTTTATTGAGAAAAAGATTATTCCGATCATCCGGCGGCACACTCTCTCAGGGCAGGCCAACATCAATAGCGAAGACCCGGTGCTTCACGAACCACAGGCCTTGGTGATGTTCATCGACATTCTTTCGGAGCGTGGCTTTCACGCTGTGGTGGACGTGCATCACATCGAAGTCCCTGAATCCGTGGACCTGAGCACGGGAGTCATCCGCACACGCACGAAGAAGGTTTATCGCCTCATCATCCGCTTCCGCGCATCTGAGCTGCGACGCGGCTGAACGGGCTCCCGAGCAGATTTTTTCTTGGCGTCGGTCACCTCTGCCTGTTTCCGCTCTGTCTTTCACATGCGCTTCTATAAATACCATGCCCTCGGCAATGACTACCTTGTCCTCGACCCGGCTGATTTTCCCGGTTGGGCGGCACCGACACCAGAGCAGACCCGCGTAATTTGCCACCGCAACTATGGGGCTGGATCCGATGGCATTTTGTGGGGCCCGCTCGCTTCCAGCAAAGCGCAGTTTGGCTTACGCATCTTTAATCCCGACGGCTCTGAAGCAGAAAAATCGGGCAACGGCCTGCGCATCTTTTCTCGCTATCTCTACGACCAGAAAAAAGTCTCCCACGCACCCTTCACCATCGAAACTCCCGGCGGTGTCGTGGAAACCACGATCCAGCCCGGCGGACAATTGCTGACGGTGGGCATGGGCTCGGTCAGTTTTCACAGCGAAAAAATCCCCGTCGCGGGCACCCCGCGCGAAGTCATCAACGAGAAGCTGCAGGCAGGCGGACGCGAGTTTACTTACTGCGCTGCCACGATCGGCAATCCACACTGCGTGATTCCGCTGGCCGAAATCTCTGAAGAGCTGGCCCGACGCTATGGTCCAGCACTGGAAACGCATCCGAATTTCCCAAACCGCACGAACGTGCAATTCCTCCAAGTGCTCGACCGCGCTAATATCCGGATCGAAATCTGGGAACGTGGCGCAGGCTACACGCTCGCCTCGGGCAGCAGCTCCAGCGCAGCCGCCGCAGTGGCCCACAAACTCGGACTCGTGGACGCCAAACTCACCGTGCATATGCCGGGCGGGCAAATCGGCATCGAGATCGGCAATGGCTTCTCCATTAAGATGACCGGTCCAGTCACCCGCGTCGCCGAGGGCACTCTCCACCCCGAACTTTTCACGACCAAGGTATAAATCCGGCTGAGCCACGGCGCCCTAGAGCGCATTTTCTCTCATCTAGTCAGGGCTTGACAGCCTCCAGTCGAAGCCGTCTCCTCTGCGGTTTTCCCAGCAACAATCGCTCAGTAATCACTTCCAACATGGCACTCACCATCCGCCTTTCCCGCTTCGGCACCAAGAACGAACCCCACTACCGTGTGGCCGTGGCCGAGATCCGTTCGCGCCGCGACGGCGCCGCCGTTGAATACCTCGGTTCCTACAATCCGAACGCCAAAGGCAACCCGTTGAATATCAAGATCGACCGCTACGATCACTGGATTTCCAAGGGTGCCAAGCCCTCCTCGACGGTTCACTCGCTCGTCAAGCGTAGCAAGCGTGCGGCCGCGGCGTCCGCCTAAAAGCCAGAACTTCGTCGGTCGAACCGGCGCCTCTTTTTCAAACCTCGGAGCAATCCGGGGTTTTTATTTTCTCCCCCGATCACTGATTCCTTTTCCCGTGCGTATTGATGTGCTGACGCTCTTTCCTGCGATGCTCGACGGCTTTCTGTCCGAGAGCATGTTGGGACGCGCTCGCGAGTCCAAGTTGCTCGACATCAATGTTTACAATCTGCGCGATTGGGCCACCGATAAACATAAAACCACGGACGACCGGCCCTTTGGGGGCGGAGCGGGCATGGTGATGAAATGCGAACCTGTCTTTGCCGCTTTCGAACAATTGCAAACCCCGGGCTGCCGACGAATCTATCTCACACCTGATGGCACACCTTTTCGGGCGGCGCGGGCAGAGCAATTAGCGAAGGAATCGCACCTTATTTTTCTCAGCGGTCACTACGAAGGCGTGGACCAACGCATCCGCGACACGTTGATAGATGAGGAGTTGAGTATTGGTGATTACGTGCTCACGAACGGCACCCTCGCGGCAGGCGTCGTGATTGATGCCCTCGCTCGACACATCCCCGGCGTTCTCGGTGAAGAAAAGTCGTTGACCAGCGAAAGTTTCACCCGCAACTTGCTCGACTTTCCCAATTACACGCGTCCCGCCGTTTTTCGCGGCATGTCCATTCCCGAAGTCCTCTTGCAGGGCAATCACGGTGAAATCGAAAAATGGCGGCACGCCAAACAATTGGAAAAAACAGCCTCCGTCAGACCCGATTTACTGAAAAACCAGCCATGAATCCCATCATCCAACAAATCACCGCCAACCAGGTGAAACACCAGACCGCCCCTTTCAAAGTCGGCGACGGCGTGCGTGTTCACACTAAAGTCCGTGAAGGCGACAAAGAGCGCATCCAGATTTTCGCCGGCGTAGTGATCGCCCAAAAAGGCAGCGGTATCCACGAGACCTTCACCGTCCGTCGCATCAGCTACGGCGAGGGCGTCGAGCGCGTATTCCCGCTAAACTCCCCCAACGTCGAGAAGATCGAGGTCGAACGCGAAGCAGTCGTCGGCCGCGCCCGCCTCTACTACCTCCGCGACCGCGCCGGTAAAGCCGCTATGGCCGTCAAGGAAAAGCGCCTCGCCGCTTCCAAATAAGCGGCCCTTCTTCTGATTCCCTACCAGGCGAGCCAACCGGCTCGCCTTTTTTGTCGCCAAATCGGTCCGCTCCAGCGCAACTTAGAGCTCAGCTTTTTCTACGCATGAAACTCCAAACCGAAATTCTTGCCCAAGCCAGCGCCCAAGCCCGCGGCCTATCCATTGACGCCGTGCACCAATGCTCCTCCGGCCACCTCGGCCTGCCTCTCGGCGCCGCTGAAATCGGCGCGGTTCTTTACGGACATTTTCTCCAGCATAATCCCGACGAGCCTCGCTGGCTGAACCGCGATCGCTTCATTCTCTCGGCCGGCCACGGCTCGATGTTTCTCTACAGCTGGCTGCACCTCAGCGGCTACGACCTGCCCATCGAAGAAGTGCGCCGGTTTCGTGCTTTGCACAGCAAAACTCCCGGGCACCCCGAGTTCATGGAAACACCCGGCGTCGAGTGCACGACCGGCCCACTCGGTCAAGGCATTGCCAACGCCGTCGGCTTTGCGCTCTCCGCCAAAATGGCCGAAGCGCATTTCAACACGCCCGAATACACGATCTTCGACCATCACATCGTCGCGCTCGCCGGTGACGGCTGCATGCAGGAAGGCGTGGCGCTCGAAGCCATCTCCTTCGCCGCACACCAAGGCTTAGATAATCTTATCCTCATCTACGACTCGAATGATGTGACGCTCGACGCGATGGCCGATAAAACACAGAGCGAAAACACGGCCGCCCGCTTCAAAGCGATCGGGTGGGATGTGCAGACGCTCGCCAACGGGCACGATTTGCCCGCGATTCTCAAAGCTCTAAACAAAGCTAAAAAAGCCAAGACCGGTCGGCCGCAGCTCATTATCGCAAAGACCGAAATTGCTCGCGGCATCCCCGAAGTCGCTGGCACCTCAAAAGGCCACGGTGAAGGTGGAGCCAAATTCGCCGACGCCGCACGCAAAGGACTCGGCCTGCCCGAAGAGCATTTCTACGTCAGCCCAGAAGTTCGCGATTATTTCGCCGCCCACAAAAAGCGCCTCAAGCGCAACTACACACGCTGGCGGAAAACCTACGAAGCCTGGCGCACCGCATGCCCTGAAAAAGCAGCCTTGCTGGACTCACGCCTCAATCAAGTCGCCCCCGAAAAGCTGCTGGCCGCCATTCCGGCATTCCCCGCAGACGCCAAGCTCGCCACCCGTGCCGCCGGTAAGGATGTGCTCCAGCCGATCGCGACAACCCTACCACTGGCGATTTCCGGCTCGGCTGATTTGCACGGTTCAACGCTGAACTACATCGCCGCAGACAAAGATTTCGAGCGAGCCAATCGCACAGGCCGCAACGTGCGTTACGGGATACGAGAACACGCGATGGCCGCCATCAACAATGGCATCGCCTACGACGGCATTTTCCGCACTTCGTGCGCCACGTTCCTCGTGTTTGCCGACTATTCGCGCCCGTCCATGCGCCTTGCCGCGCTCGCCAAATTACCCGTCACTTACATCTACACGCACGATTCGGTCGGCGTGGGCGAAGACGGTCCAACGCACCAGCCAGTCGAAACTGTTTCCGGCCTTCGCGTAATCCCAAATCTCGACGTCATCCGCCCTGCTGATCCGGAAGAAACCGCCGGCGCATTTGCCGCTGCATTTTCTAGGAACGACGGCCCTACCTTGCTCGCACTGTCACGACAAGCGGTGCCAATGCTTAATAATGTTTCTGCCAGCGCGCGCCGCGAAGGCGTGCTGCGCGGTGGATATATTCTCCGTCGCGAAGAAGGCGCTTTGACTCATCTCTTGCTCGCCGCAGGCAGCGAAGTGCAATGGGCTCTCGCAGCCGCCCAGCAAATCGGGCCCGGCGCACGTGTAGTTTCCATACCGTGCTTCTCACGCTTTGATGCTCAGCCCAAACAATATCGCGATGAAGTGCTTCCACCGTCTTGCCGTAAACGCATCGCCATCGAAGCCGGTGTGACAGCCCTGTGGCACAAATACATCGGCCTCGACGGGAAAGTAATCGGTATTGATCGCTTTGGCATCAGCGCCCCTGGCGGCACCGTGATGAAAGAGCTCGGCATCACGACCGAAGCCCTAGTGGCCGCAGCCCAAAGCCTATAATTCCAATCGCCTCGTGCAGTGAATTATCGCTGCGCGAGGTATAGTGAGTTACCACTTTCCCTCTAACCAGTCTAAGGTGACTGGCCCGCAATGTCCGCGGCTGTATACAACCATCCCGAGTTGAAATCCGCTTTGAGGAAAACTGGCTGGTGTCTCGATAAGAATTATACGACTCAGGCCGAATCCAGCTTCGCGCACATCACGTAGCCTTGCGCGTGTCCAAGCGTGGTTGATTGTCATTAGAAAGGCGACGTGGTTTGATGCCCGCAGCGCAGTTTTGAGAAAAATGCGAATTTGGCTCCAAGGCGGATTCGTGATGATCCAGTCTACCCGCTCACCGCTCCTCTGCAAAAAATCGCGTCCCCGCTTAATTTCACACCATTCTGTATCTTTTGGCAGCGCTTCGAGAAAAGCACCATCGCCCGCGCATGGCTCGAGTATTTTTCCCACTGGATTCAAAGCTGCAACTACTGCCAACGCCAGTGGCCGAGGCGTCATGATGTCGTCGTTGCTTTGGTAGTTTCGGTTCGGTTGCAGCCTCATGTTGATCGGCAGTACGAAAGAGGCCCGATTGCTGTTTTGCAGCAATCGGGCCAAAAACCTGGCAACAACCTACTCTCGCGGAACCTAACGTCCTACTACCATTGGCTGCTCGGGGCTTAACGGCCGTGTTCGGGATGGGAACGGGTGGAACCCCCGGCATATGGTCACCAGGAAGGGGAATCCCGTCGAAGACGGGATAATTGGTCAAAAGTCTAGCAGCATATAATTATGCAAGGAGGTAAAATAAACACCTAGAAACTGAGTGTTCACATAAACCGGCAAGGTCATTAGTAGCAGTAAACTGAACGCATTACTGCGCTTACATTTCTGCCCTATCAACCGGGTGGTCTACCCGGACCTGGCACTGTCTTGCGACAGATTGTGATCTTATCTTGGGATGGGCTTGGCGCTTAGATGCTTTCAGCGCTTATCCCTTCCGCACATAGCTACCCGGCGCTGCCACTGACGTGACAACCGGAACACCAGAGGTGCGTCATTCTCGGTCCTCTCGTACTAGAGAATGAAC
>JACCDO010355563.1_pt1 | contig 19250 bp, 12 predicted proteins | sample 7446101 | NCBI WGS metagenome assembly JACCDO01 (sample SAMN15323440, study PRJNA562643) | freshwater metagenome | isolation source: river surface water | place: USA:Blue River Watershed | collected 2017-08-16 | reverse complement strand
ACCGGGGATCTCGCCACTGAATCCATAGACAAAATCTCTATGTTGTCTACTTCATTACAATCTAGTGATGAAGAAGGCACTAAAACTGGTAATCCGGGAAGAAAAAAGAAGAGCAAAATGGAAAATGATAAGGATAAAAGGACTTGGAAGGATTACGAAATAAAGGAAGATAAGAATAATAAATCATATATGAATAAGAAATCAGATCGTACGCAATTTGCGGATTTGGATGATTACTTACGCGCTGGTGCAGATACATTAGCTGCCAGAAAAGCCAGAGATCGTGAAGCATTTGTTCAAAAACGAATGCAGCAACTGAGGGATCAAGAAGCGTCGATGAATGAGGGAGATAACTCATCTCTAGAATCCTCTACTGGTTTACCCGCTAATGTATACCGAGGGACTGTTTTACTTGCTTTTGCAGCAGATACCGAGGAGACTGTACACGCATATGAGGCAAAAGCAATATTAGAAGAAGCTTATTTTGATGTAGTGTGGGCCAGGGAAGGACGTCAAGCTATTAACGAATATTTGATGCGTGATAACGGGTTTGACTGCGTATTAACACAGATTGATACTCCTTTAAGTGATGCTTATAAGCTTGTTAAAGTCGTTAGAGAGCAAGAAAGGTTAGAGAGAAAAAAAGCAGCAGCTGAAGCAGCAGCTCAAGGTCACGGAATTCAACCAGCTACCAAACGCCATTCTGTTATAGTATACACAGACAAAACATCTCCTGAAGATTTGAAATCCTACATGAAATCTGATATGGATGGTTGTGTGAGTTACCCAGTGAACAAAGCATCATTATTGAATACCATTCGCGCAGCTATTCCTCATCATTTAGCTTTAATGAAAAAACCTGAATCACCTCCAAAAGAAGAAGTGGCGAAGGTGTTTAAACTTGGTCAACTCGGTGAGATGGAGGGCAGCAATGATAGTGCAACGATGGCTGCTAAAACATTACCTATTTCAGAAAAATCCAACGATGATGAATTTGCCTATAATGGTGTGGTTCAAATCGATGCGGATACTAGGTTGCCTTACATACTTCTAGATGCTAGTAGAAGCGCTAAGGTGCTGGTTAATCCTAATAAACCCTTTTTCAACTTGATTGTTTGTCATGATTTATTTGATACCAGTGAAAGGATGAAAATATTTCTACGCCCGATAGTACAAAAGTATCTAGGTATGCAGGTGTTACTTTGGAATCAAGCTGGTCAAGCATTCACTGAATGGAGAGAGGAGCAGCTAATCAATAATGAATATCATGCTAATTGTTTAAATGACATACTTGGTCAACTAGGTAATGATGGTACTAAAGACTTTGACACTTCCAGACCCTTCTACATACTAGGATATGGCAGTGGATCGCATATTGCAACATTTTATGCATCTCATTATCGTGTGCCAAATTTACGTGGGATTATTTCAGTAAATGGTTGGTCTTACATAGATTCATTTTTAGCTGGTGCAATGCATGACTGTGTCAATATATTTCAATGCACACCACCTGCACGCCCTGATCTGCCAGTTTATTTCTTCTCTCGTTTTTTATTTTCAAAAGATTATTTATCGCGTGTTTCAGTGCCATTAGCGTTGAATTTATATACAGCTGTGTATAACCCAATTAGTCTTGCTGGAAGAGTAAATCTGTGCAAGGGTGTATTGGGTTCTATTGACATAAGACCTTTACTAAAAGAAATTGATTGCCCCATAATATGCATTCATTCAACGCAGGACAATTTATCTCGCCCGTTACATACCGAACCATTCATAACATATAGAGCTGGCGAGGTACGAAGTATCTATAAAGTGTTGCATGAACCCGCTAAGACGTGTGTTATCTGGATGAAAGGTGGTCATGAGGTATTTCAAGAGAACAGGAAGCAAAGTCAATTACTTATTGAACAAATATTGACTGGTTTTCATGAGTCACATGATATCAGTTTTCCTCCAGCTTCTGTTGTAGATAAAGCATCAGCTGAACAAGGACAATATATCTCATCATTGCCCTGGGATAAAAGTTCGAAGTTGAATACCAAAAGCGTTGAAGATAAGTATGTTGATAATGTGTTAACATCAATGACTAAGCTAGCACCTAGTGATACAAATAATTTCTCCTCTACAATGCCCGCTAGGATCGGATCTCCTTCAAGTATTGGCAGAGAATCCAGCAGTGTTGTATTTTCATCATCAGATCCTAATGCATGGAGTGAATATTCTGAGACTATGGCCAAGAAAACAATCGTTGGCAGAAAAAAAGAGTCAGATAAGAAAGACAAGAAAAGCTTGTCATCGAGTTCAGCATCCTTCAGTGCCTCTACTATGGATCCTACATCAGCACATTTTGCGAAACAAGATAGTATTTATTCGAAAAATAATCCTAATATACACGAATATCCAGAAGTGAAAGAGTATATGGGATGGCGTTTAAAGCGCAATAAAAAACGTTTACAACGACTTCAAGCTGCAGCACGTACTTTACAAGCCGCATTCCGCGCTTATGTTGCTCGCCAAATGGTTCGTGGAATTCGTCGTAGAAAAGCTGCATCTACCATTCAGCGAGCTTACAGAGGTTGGATTGGTAGATGCACTTTCTTGTCGCAAGCAAGAAGAATATGGGGTGCACAAGCTATTCAACGAGCCTGGAGAGGTTATTTAGGTCGTAAGTTCTTCTGGCATTTAAGACTTCGTCTAGCATCTGCAGCAAATATTCAACGTGTTTATCGTGGATATCGTACTCGAATATTTGTTAATGAAATTCGTCGCATCCGATATAAAGCCGCATCACTTATTCAAGCATTGTTTCGTCGTAATGCTGCTAGAAGAGAAGCATTTAGACGTAGATATCAAAGGAATTGTTCGGTTACGTTACAGCGAGTATATCGAGGGCATCTTGGTAGAAGAAGAGCATTTGCTGAACGTGATAAATATATTTTTTCACGGTCTCAATCACATGGTATTGAATTCGGTCGTCAAATGTTGTTAGAACATAAGTTACATGCGACAAGATTACAGTCTGATGTAACATTACTAACCCAAGAGAAGGTTGCAGCGGAGGAACAAGTTGAAGCATTATTAGAAGAAATAAGTACATTTGAAGAAGGTGTACGTACTTTAGAAAAAGAAATGCATCAGTTATCTAAAGTTGAAGCCGAAGCAGCAGCGTATATGGACGAGGAAAGCAAAGCAGAATTACGTGAACAAAAGATTAAATTAGATAAAGAATTCGGTGAAATGTTGGGTAAAATTGGTAATCGCAAAGATTTATTAGATGAATTAGAGCGCAAGTTATCATCCATTGATAAAGCCCGTCAGGTGAAAGAAGAGGAATTACGCACATTAGAAAGAAAATTAGTCGTGTTATTAGAGGAACAGCAAAATGAATTGAATGCTATCAAACGCAAACAAGATGTTCGAGGTGCTATGTTACAAGCGTCTCATCAAGAGTTACTGAAAGCAGCCTCAGGTGCACCAGGTGGTCAAACAGCTTTAGTAACAGCTGATAGTAGAGCAATAACTGGTGGTGGTGGTAGTGGTGGTCCTTCGGTACAGGAGAGACGTCAAGCAGCGCAACTCATGCAGAGTACCGAAACATTAATGAAATTTGGTTTCATGTCTATGTCAATGACATACTTTTCATCATTAAATATGATTAAAGCTTTGCGTACAGTAGCTGCTCAAGATACGGTAATGGCAGCATTATCCGATGTTCATTCTCAGCGGTTGATGGGCGGAGGAGGTGATGGTGGTCCTCATCCTGCTGGATTACCTACACCTTCATTAGGCAAACAAATGCCTAATCTGAAGAATAATCAACTCATGGGCCAACAATCACTTCGTGTATCATCGTGGTCGGTTGAAGATGTATCAAAATGGTTGACTACATTATCTCTCGGACAGTACAGTGAAACTTTTATGGACGCAGCAATAGATGGCGAGTTTTTATATGATATTAATGACGATGATTTGAAGAATACATTAGGTATTGAGCATAGACTGCATCGTAAGAAGATCTTGAATTGTGTTCATCGATTGAAATTAGCTGAAGCACAAGAAGATGAAAGATTAAATCAATTACTGCGCGCATCTGGCAGTATGGAGGCTCCTTCATTAGGTGCTGATGAGAATGCTGCACCAGATTTCCCAGCCAATCCATTTAAGCCTAATGGTGATACTGCTACAGGTGATGATAGCAACAGAGATGCACCTAAGATACCATTGTCGGAATTAATGTCACTGACAAGACACAGCAAATTTGCTATCATTAAAGAGGCATTGGATTACTTACCGAATAAAAAGTTTGACAAGACTCTTGTTAAAGTAAATTATGTGACAGATCATGGTACAGTTTATGTTGAGGGATACGAAAGACTACTGTTTCATATCAACAAATCAGACGAGCATGGTAATACTATGTTGTCATTGGCTTGTCAAAATGGAAACAATAAAATATGTAAGTACTTGATTACTAAAGGAGCTAATCCTAATCATCAGAATAAGCAAGGACAAACACCTGCACACTTCGCTATTGCGTATAAGTTTTTTGAATTATCTACTTGGTTATTTGATAACGGAGCTGATGACAGTCTCGAGAATAAATATGGTAACACTTGTTATGATGGATTGGATGGTCCTGACGATGACGACTAGAATCTGAAATTTTAGACATTTATAGAATTATATTTGTGAATTTATAATACTTGTATCTTGATCAATTAATTATTTGTTTCATGTTCAATAAGAGTAATAAATGTCGATAGCATAGGTCAGTGTGAGAATAAGTAAGAAAAAAATGTTGATTTAAAATCTTTAAATTAGACAAAGGTACAAACTAACATAAATAATTCTACTCGAAAACATGGAATCTCCCAAAATGAATAGTAACACTTGATACTTATAACCATTTATTGTAATTAATTTGGCGAGGTCTTTTTTAGAGCAGTAGTATACTGCTCGACAGTTTTATTCAGGCAATCACGACCAACATACAACAATCTTGTGACCACTTCTGGATTACTCTCATATTTAGCTTGTTCAAACTCTTTTCTTGCAGAATCTTTTAATATATCTGACCATTTTACACCAGGAGTTTTCTCCCAATTAAAAAGACGCGTTGCACGAAGAATATCTCTATACAAACGAAGAGCTTCTAACCTCGTTGCATCAGGACGAAACATACTTCTTCACACTACAATGAACTAAATTACCCTCCTTCTTCTTCGTCTCTGATTAGGTATTGATGTGGGTGTGTTTTTTTCCATTTTTTAGGACCGGTTTTTGGTTTTGAGAAATAACTTTTTTCGAGAAATTAAAACTCCGATTACGATAATGGAGTCAGCACTGCATCAACGTGATGCGGATTTAAATAAAGCATTTCAAGAAGGAGGCAAGGATGTAGAAAAAAGACTTGAAAAAAGAGGTAATAGAGCAAGAAAAAATGATTTTTTTAAAGAATTAATTTGTATTGTCATAACTGATTCATTGGGTAATATAATTCATGGATGTGAGTTTAAAATCACTCGAAGTAAATGTAATATGGAGACAATAAATGGAATGATTCGTAAAAGTCCCATGAAACATGTTGAAGTCGAATATTTTATTGAGAATTCTGGGACACCTATGTGGCCAGAGAATTTAATGTTAACAGGGCAAAAGCTTCCAACTTATTATATTATAATACCTAAAGTCAAAAGGTCAAACTCAGATATAAGAAGTGATCCTACTTATGAGGGACAAGTTTCATTTATGTTATCAGGTATACCGAATAAAGCAAAAGATGAAATAAGTGAAGTAGATGATAAAACATTACGTGCATATTTTCTGTTTGCTATATTAGAAGTCGATCCATATTCTAGACCTTTTTATACTGCTATAACAGAAACTAAAGAAGCTATGAAAGCTATTGACAAAAAGATTAAAGGTGTTGGTAAACTTGTATTTTTTGAGAATGATGGAACTCCAATGAGTGATGAGAAGTCTGAAGCGGAAAGAGAAACATTATATCAGGCGTATGCTGATGAACGATTGATATGTGAAAAGCGGTTAAAAAGCAAAGAAACAGCTTTAGAGAAGCAAATTGCTTGGCGTAATACAATGAAAATGGATTTTACCAAGGTATCACATGATAAGAATACTGATACTTGCACGTGGCAAGTAAAATTATATGGTACAATGGATGCCGAAGAAATTGAGGATTTACTTATAGCAAAAGATGATTGGGCTGGCATAAAAATAGCCCGTTGGTGTGATGATCCAAAGCTACCAGTATGGACTGGTCGTGGCAGAGTCCCTGATGGCACGTTGAATCAACTTGAACCTGATTATACGATGCTTCAAATTAATGTAGCCGGTGCACGTATAGCACGAGTGCCTAATGGTATTGGTACTATCAAAACTTTAGATAGAACTAGTGTACCATTTCACGGGGAACAGTTTGGTATGTATTATGGTGAATTTGAAATCGGTAAGAAGCATGGCAAAGGTATTGAGGTCAATGATGGCGGTATATTTGTAGGTAGATATATTGAGGGGTCGAAAGATGGTCCTGGTAGATGGGATTTAGCGGATGGTACGACTATTGTTGGTTCATGGGAGTGTTTGCAACAACGGAAATATCAAAAAAATCCTTGGTTTGATAATCCATATTTGGATGGTGAGCCGCAAGGAGAAGTAGAAATATTGTTTAGTGATGGCGCATTGTATAAAGGTCAGGTAATCAACGGACAAATTCATGGTAAAGGTCAATACGAATCTGCATTTGGTGAAATTATGGTAGGAAATTTCACTAATGGATTACTTGATGGGGATAATTGTTACTTTCGTAATAATTGTGGGGAAAAATTTGCTGGTCAATTTCGTACGGGAGAAATGCATGGACTTGGTAAGTATTTAAGTGAACGAAAAGATTTTTATGATGGTTTTTGGGATTCTAACATGCGATCTGGTCGCGGTATGGCGCGGTACAAGAACAGAGGCAACTATATCGGTTATTTTTGCAATGATTTACGCCATGGAAAAGGCGAATTATACTTTACTAAAAGACCAAAACCTAAGAAAAAGGAGCAAATTTCAGATTATGATATGAAAAAAAAGGCAGAAGAAGAAGCAAAAAAGAAGGAATCAGTGACAAAAAAAGCTCCTATAATGCCGAAACAAAATGAAAAAAGTGAAGAAGAGAAACTGTCTGCAGAAGAGCGTATGTATGAGTTTATCAACGTATATCAAGGTTACTTCTTTGCCGACTCTGTTGGAGGAGGTGGTGTGCAAACAAATATCGATAAACATACATCATTTTGTATTTCACGACGCGATAAACGGAAGTTAGTTCCCATATTAAATGTTCTCCATCTCGACCAAAACACCGTCAAGGCAACGAGGCGCAAGGTAAGTCTTTACTAATTATTCTTGTTTCTTGCTTCTCAAAATATTTTTATAGTGGGAAAAGTTAAATGATATGGAATTATTTATACGAAATGAGATGAGAGTAAAGAAAACACGAATATTCAATCAGCAAAAGCATTACACCAAGCGCTCGATGTACAATGATGAAGTCAATGGCATCGGCAAGGACGAGGTATCCAGTCGTGAAGTGGTGCGTAATGAGCGGTTAGGACGCATTGATATACAAAAGATTACACCATACAACGCCCTAATTCCACGATTGAAAACCATGGCAACTAACATAAATGAAGAAACTTACTTGCGTAAAACGTTTAATTTGATCAAACCAGATCCTGACCTGGGTGACATCAAACGAGTGAAACGGTTGGTGCCTCGTATTGCCGTCAGTGATATGGAGGAAGTCAAGGAACGTCAACGATACTTGAAGTACGATTTAATATGGGCACGAGCTGAATCTGCATTCATTAAAAAGAAACGGCAGCTAGCTGGAAAAGAAACAGAAGATGATTAGGAAAATATTGTAATTCATGTAATTCTAATGATAAATAGTACACTTTTTACAACAGAGTTAAACTATATATGAGCGAAATGCAGCCAATATTCGCGCTGCCAACTATCTCCTCCAACTTCTCCAAGTATATGTCATCAATATCGTCGTTATTACTCTCAGTTGAGATCGATTTGAGAAATGTCAATGCTGTTGCTAGTACATCAGCACCCAGTCTATCATTCAAATATGAGTAGAGACCGGTGTAGTCATTCGGTATAACTTCTGTGTCGTCATCCATAGCATTTATATCAGACAATAACTCGCGTAGGTCAACCGAGGTCAAGGTCTCAACTAATATATCGTCCTTTTCATTTGCGTTCTCTTGAACATTACTACTCTGTGAAATGTCCGCAGATGAATCGGATTCAATGGACAAGTCAAAGCTATGGGCACTGCTATAGCAGCTGTCAAATGAGGCGTCATTATATTCCAATGAATCGCTCATATTCATTTTACTGGAATTTAGATGCTGCACAATTTCTTCTAGTTCTATATCTAGTATAGCATCATCAAGGACTATGTTCTCGTCGGTATCGCTGCCATCATCGAATTCGGACTCGTCTTTCTCTTCAACAACTACGTCATTGCTGGTATTTACAATATCATTCATTTGATCTAACAGAATGACATAATCCTCTGAAGTGAACGGGGTAGGAGGAGTAATAGCATCTGTCAAATTATTCTCCTCATCGACACTATTTGGAAATGTAATAGCTGGCAACGGTAACGGTATATCGCCCACTATATTACTACCGACATCGCTTTCTTCGCAAATATCGGCAACTAAATTTCGGCCGACAGCAGCATCTAAGTGGTGCACATCATTGTCCTGCTGAACAGGGATAATGTCACTTACGTGGGGTGATTCCTGTGGACAGATTACTTGAATTTCCACATTATCTAATGCACTGGAACTACCATTTCTTTCTTTCTTCTTATTTTTGATTAACTCACGCAGTGCTATCCTGTCCGCTTCACGTTGAGCTTTAAGCTCATCAGCAGTTGGACGTGGTTTTTTTACACCTTTTTCATTCTCTTGTAACCGTTTGGGTTCAATAACTTTTACTGGTGCAGCGACAGGAAGTCTTATCGATTCCGTGAATTCTTCGACATCAATAATTAGCACACCATCATCATTTGGCTCATCAAGCTTATCCTCAACTATGATTTCACTATCCACAGCTGTAGCCATAGTAGAAGGCGAAACCTTTTGATTATCTTTTCGTTGATTCTTTATGAACTCACGGAATCCAGCACTGCGTTGCTCCCTTATTTCTTTCCGCAGTAGTAGAAATTCTTTCTTAATTTGCTCATCAATAATAGATTCATTACACGCATTTGCAGGACTTTTCTTTACTTTATTGGACGGTTCAGTCGGTGGAACAATTTTCTTCTTTACCGCGGAAGCAGGAGAGTTAGAATGTATGACTTCTTTCTTATTTTTTGGTGCTGATGCAGGAGTGTTTACAATGTTTTTACCCGGAAGTTTGCCTTGTTCATGAGAATCCAACGATGGAGACTCGTCTACAGAGTGTGGAGTTGAGGGAGAATCCCGCATAATTAACTTAGGGGATGCAGCAATTTTAATATCATTAATTTGTCCTTTCAGATTGCCCATCTGTAGTTCCAATTCAGATAACCATCCATTAATAGGCTTCTTTTTCTGCTGCATGGCACCATTCTGAACACGAGGAACTGGCGCTTGAGCTCCATTAGGAGAAATAATTTTCTTCTCCGCTGCATTCGGCGATTTCTTGACAATTGGTGATGGCTTGATAACTGCAGGAGCTGGACTAGGATTAAGCACTTTTTTCACCGGAGGATTCTTGACTTGGGGACTACTTGATGGCTTCTTCGGCGACACTAACCATGGTTTTTCATATTGTCGAGGTGATGCCCTATGTGGTGGTAATATCTCTTTCTCTTCCTTCGCTGCAAGCATTTGTAGCTCCAAAACTTTAGCTTTCGCTTTCGCAATTATTTGATTTTCATTAATAACTTTGACAGGTTTCTTCCGATTTGCGATAACAGCTTGGTTACGAGCAGCAGCAACTTTTATAATATTATTCTCAGCTTGCCGCTGTTGCTGCTGTTTCTGTTGCTGAATCATCCGTCGTTGCTCATTCAATTCTTTATCACGCTGTAATTCACGTTGACGAATTTCATCAACCATTTTTTGAAATTTGTTTGGTATTTCTTTTACTTCAACTTGGATAGGAGCAGGAGGAAGTGGGGGTCGAATATTGTTAATGATTTTCTTAGGAACTACTGGTGGTGGAGGAGGCAAAGCGAGAGGAACAACATCAACTGGTTTAGCAATGCGATTATTTGATGGAGGATTTGCCGGAAGATTTGCTGCAGGATTAGCCTTTGATTCTACTTTATTCATTAATATATGTTGACCATGCAAAATTGTATGTAGAAACTCGTGATGAATTTTATAATTATCCAAGTAAGTAGACAACCTCGACTTTAACAATGGCATAGCTAAACAGGAGTTAATGCTTGGTCTATCTTTTGGATTCTTTCTTAACATGCGCATACAGGCATCTTTAATTTCAGCGGAATAATTATGATTTACTATACTTGGGGTTGTATGCATAATATTATGGACTAATTGACGCATTGATTGTCCACCAAACGGCATTTTTAAACATAATAGTTCATATAAAATACATCCTAATGACCATATATCAGTCTTATTATTGTACCTTTGATTACTAACAATTTCTATTAATAAATAGTGAGAGAGATAAACTTAGTATGTTAATAATATGGCTGACCTGGTGACATATACAATGGCGTCCCAATCATAGTGGATGCTAATTCAACAGTATTTCTCAATACTTTTGACACACCAAAATCCCCAACTTTTACTAATCCTGATGAAGTTAGAAATATATTTTGCGTTTTTAAATCACGATGTAATATTTTACGATCATGAATATGTTTTAAACCCAATGATATTTGAATAAATATATCTAAAACTTTAGTTTCATCCATAAATTTCCCATTTCTTGCCTTAACTAGTCCATACAAATCACCACCATCTGCAAATTCCATGACAATATAAAGATTATTACTTGTTGTAAATGATTCCCAAAACGTAACAATGTTTGGATGATTTAATTTTGATAATAACGAAGCTTCTTGAACTGTCAACTTAGCTTGATGAGGGGACAAATTGCGCATAGAAATTTGCTTTATTATGCATTTCTAAGAAGCAATAGAGTGATAAAAATACTTAATACAAAGATTGTATACGTGTGGTCTTACCTTGCCATCAGCCTTTCTATTGCACAATAAAGCTTTACCGAAGGACCCCTCACCAACAACACGTGCAATATCGTATTTACTTTGCAGCATCCTGACGAACGGGAAAACTTCTTGAAAAGATAGATACCTTTGAGTTTTTTTGTTGGAACTGTTGAGAAATTTTTAGCGACATAAAGTCGCCGACTTTAAAATTTCCGGCCTATATTAAAAAGCACGCCTATTAAGAGTTGGAGTGAATCATTAGAAATTATGTCAGGATATTATCTAATATAAATTTGCACAGCATAATTATCCTTTATTTATTCTATATTTTGTCGCACTCATCATACTTCAGTTATTTCTAGGTTCAATTTAATTCCATTTATAAGTGCACCAAGATTTTCACGACCACTTAGTTTCTTCCGTGTATTACATAATCGTAAGACTACTTCCTATCTTCTACGATCGAAATAGTTTGTGGGACCGGTCAGTGAGTGACTCACTGTTTTGCATCATAACATCTCCAAGTGACATCACTCCAATTCAAATCCCATAGGATTGAATTTTATCCGCACCATAGGAGAAGATTACGCAGTATTAACAGCTGCCATCACATTAAATGATGCTTTTATTACTGTCACTACTCGTTTCGTTAATACTTTCCAGTTCTTATTACTTATCGACGAAAGTATCGAGGAGGACTGTGCTACACATGGGACTAGGTGATATGTTCAAAAATGCATTAGCTAATGATCCCAACTTACCACCAGCTAAGAATCCTGGATTATCAAAAGAACCGGTGGCTGTAGAAGTGGAATTTTTACCATCAAATAAGAAAGTGAAAGCATTCTTGGGCCAAAGTATTAGTACGATAGCACAAAAATCTGGAGTTGATATCAAATATGGTTGTAAAAAAGGTGAATGTAGATCATGTGAAGTAAATTTTAATGGGAAAATTGTAAAAGCATGTCAATCATCATTACCATCAACATCATCATTAAAAAAATTTACAATAGGAATTCCACCAAAAAAATAATATACTTATACTCTATTTTCACTATTAACATTATGTAAATATTATAATTTCATCTAAAAAAGTATTGCTGAAATGGTGATTCATCAAACTCATCCTCCATAACAGCTCCAAATGAGCCGAAATTTTTTATACTATTAGGAGTTAATGCATACTCTTTTCCTTTCTTTTCTTTTGTTTTCATTGGAATTGTAGTTGATGTAATATTTTCACTATTACTAACATTCTGAGCATTAATATTATCGTCAACTTTGATGCTTCCAATTATACTTTTACTCTTGTTTCTATTATTAGGATTGTCCATCTGACCCAATAATAATTCAAAATAACTTAATTCTTCACCTTGAAGTGTTATTTTTTTAGGAAAAATAATTTTACAACGTAAAAATAACCTTCCTCTTTGATTGTTCTGCTGATAAATTGGCATACCTAATTCTTGTATACTATATATTGCATCTGGGACAGTAACTTCACCTGGTCTACTTTTAATATTTATTATGGTACCATCTAAATGTTTAAATGAATGCTCAAATCCTAATAATGCCTCCTTTAAAGTTATTTTAATATCTCTTAATAAATCACCATTTTTACGTATAAAAATTTCATGTTGAACTTCTTTCAATCTAAATATTAAATCTCTTGGTTGACCAGTTCTATGATCAACTACTTTACCTCTTACTATTAACTGCTGACCATTATACATACCAGGTTGAATAGATATTTTAATTTTTGCTTCTTCAATTGGTATTGTTAATTCTTTACCCTGATACAAATCCTCTAAAGTTAATTCTAATTGAAATACTAATGGTACAGAGAATGATTGACCAAAACCACGAAATAAATCTTCAAATCCACCCATTCCACCCATATTCATAAATGGATTGCCATTATCAAATGGATTATTCATATTACTACTACCTCCCATTTTTAATCCATCAATACCATATCGATCATATATTGAACGTTTATCTGGGTCAATTAATACTTCATATGCTTCTTGCAATTTTTTAAATTCTTCCGCATCTCCACCTTTATCAGGATGACTTTTCATTGCTTTTCGTCGATAAGCTTTTTTTATCTCATCTACACTAGCTTGCTTATCAACACCAATCGCTTGATAATATACATCATCTTTTGATGCTCTATTACCTCTACCTCCTCCTCCCATACCTGAATTGAATTGACGAAAGAAATCTGAGCTAATAGCATTATTGAGCAACAACATGAGAAGAAGCAGCAGCACGCAACTGCGTTTCATTCTAATAATTTCAGATATAGCTTGATTAGTTCACTTTGAGATCCGAGAGTGAGTCAATGACATCAATGTGCGTGCTCCAGGACGTCGATTTTTCCAGTACCGGTTGTGACATAAAACCATAAGTATTACTTCATTTTAAATACCGATAGGTTATCATTCTTGTTGGTCGTATTATTCTTTTTGTGGAAGCTGCTGTGAATATAATTACATTAAAATTGGTAGGAAACGGCACCGGTGTACCGGGGTATGGATCTTCAAATTCAAGTGATCTACGGTACCATAAGTAGGTAGTGCTGTGAGTGTACTGTAGTAGTTGCCGAAATCATGACGCTTCCATCGTACTATAACGTTCCAAATGGTATTTTAGAGGGATGCTCAAAGATGAATTGGGGTGCACAATGGGGATGGGCTTTATTTATCCTACTCGGTATTTATTCATGTTTGGTACCTGCTGCAGTTGCGTTGACATACAAAGGATATAATGTGCTTGGAATGGCATTATATCCCGCTGGTTTCATCCTCGTTTCTATATTCATTGCACCATGGTGCGGATTAGATGCTAAATTAAATGGTAGTGCCATTCAAATGATTTCAAATATAATAATTGTTGGATTAGTTTATGTATGCGCAATATTTAATTATAACAAGGATAAATTTATGAAAAAAGATGGATTCTTGGGATATTTAATGAACAAAAAGATAGGTAAACCAATTAAAGGTTGGGGACAAACTGATTGGATTATTTTAGGGCCAATAAATGATTTTCTTACCATGTCTATCATGGAATTGATTGGTTTTTCCGTTATTTTAGCATGGGTAGCAATATGTGTATGGGCTCGATATCGAGATTTAATGGATGAAGATATTGGTATTGAACATATCGTTGGAAATAAAGCCAGAGCATTTGGTCGGGCAATGAGCGCTGCGTCATTGCGATTTCTATTATTATCAATGGTTTCACCATCACGTAATACTATTGTTATATGGTTTATGGGTATTCCATTTGAACGAGCATTAAAATGGCATAAAATATTCGGAAGACTTCAAGTGCTAGTTATGTACATTCACATGATAGCCATGTTAATTGGGGGAACTGAAAAAGGTATTGAGTTACGAACTCACAGCGACGGAACTTATAAACAAAATGCATTTGGATATCCTGACTATTCTCAAGTAAAATGGAATGACCGTTTTGTATTATGGGGCACTGGTACTAACCTGGCGTGTGGTAAGTATTCCTCACTTACGTGTTAACTATCTTAACTAACTCATTCACTACTTCTAACTAGGACCTATTGCTTTATTTTTTTGGACTGCATTATTATTATCGTCTCAACCATATTTCCGTCGTAAAATGATGGAGTCATTTTATATATTGCATATTAATTTCTTCTTTATTGCAAATATAATGACCATCTTCCATGCACGTGCAACTGTTGTTCCTTGGACCGCTGCTAGTATCTTGTTGTTTTATATTGACTTTCCTATTCGTATAATATCAAAATTATCGGGTGTTGAAGCTGTGGAAATTGATGTTATTGGAGATAATATCACTAAATTGGTATTGAAACAAGAAGGTTTCCCGAAGAAGGCTTTCAGTTTCCATGCGGGCTCATACATCTGGTTGTCATGCAATTTACGTAATAATGCAAAAAATGGTGCTTCAGCTACTGTTGCTGTCACAAGTGAAACAGTAACCAACACCGATTCTACTGTCACAGCAACCGAAGTTGAGTTAACAAATACTGGCAAAGCAGGATATAGTAAAGCAGCCAAATCTGAAGAAGAGTCAATTATTGATGAAAAAATGCGTTCTGAAATATTTTCAAATATTAAAGTACCTGGGGGTCCACCTTCTGGTTTGCCTAGCTGGATTTTTTTTCATCCTATAACTATTTCATCCTACAATAAAGATACCAATGAAATGACTTTATATATCAAAGCATTTGGTAATGGTAATGCTGAATGGTCTGGACAATTGTTAAGTGCAGCTAAATTAGTTAAATCTGGTGCATTGAAAAAAGAAGACATTGGATTTCACATCGGTGGTCCTAACGGATCTCTAATGATCAAAGACCAAATTGAGTCATTAGATCACATTGTTATGATATCTGGTGGTATTGGTGTCACCCCATTTATTGCAGTGCTTGAAGATTTAATCATGAAAAAATTTCAAGGAAAAATAACATTTTATTGGTCTACAAGATCAGTTGCAGAAATTGATGCGTTTAAAAAGTACTATGAATTATGTGTTGGAAACGATAAATTTCAGGTTAATGTCTTCTATACTAATAAAGATGCAAATGCTGAGTCAAATTTAACCGCAGATAATAATGGTTATAAAATAATCTCTGGAAAAAGACCTGATTTTAATGACATCAAGCTTGTTAAGGGAGAGAGCACTGCTATTATGTCTTGTGGTCCAGATGATCTTATGATTGCAGTTGAATGTTTTGCATTTGATAAAGAAAAAGAAGGATATTCTATTATATTTCATAAAGAAACATTTGAGTTTTAAGGAAAGTAATATTAAAAAATTATTGAATTGTTACACTATACAACTATTATTTGAGATCCCTATAGATTTCTTCTCCCTAATTCACTAATAAGTTCATTCAATGGTATATCAGACATTTTATTGTATCGTGGTGTTAAATTCGCCTTTGCAAGCGAGTAAAACGTTCCTACTGTAACAATTGAAGCAAGAGCATACGTTGCATATTTCAATAACTTCTTTTGATCTTCATCCATCTGTAACACGTTTACTTACTTTTTATGAGGTTTATACTTGTTCGTGCTAAGAATTGTCGCTTTTTCCTGTGTGTATAAGGAAAGAACCACTTTCTTCAACTTTAGTCAACGACTCTAGAAGTCGAAAAATGGTCCCACACCCAAAGAAAAGAAGATGGAAAATGATGAATTTGATACAATTTTGACTGAAGTAGCAGGTCGAGCGGGCGGATTACCACAGTTACTAACAGCTTTTTTCGGTTTTTTATCTCGTCGAACAGATTTCTATATTGAATATGATTCTAATGTAGATAAAGCAGAAATGGGTTTCCCCAAAGGAATAGCTGAAAAAATGGTTTTAAAAGCATTTAAACAGTATAAAATGAAAGAATATAATCATTCTCCAATATCTAAAGCTACTACTCAAGCACCAATAGCAATATCACCACCACAACCACCACAACCATCATATGTACAACCTTCGAATGCAGATCTTGGTAATACTAATCGAAATAAACCACAAACAATCCCAACAATCACTTCTAAAATGACTTCATTAAGAGTAACGGAAGACGGAAAACAAATACCGATAGGTAATGGTGGTATTGGTCCTAATTATTATTGGAATCAAACATTAAAAGATTTAACAGTATATATTGATGTTCCTGATGGTTGTAAAGGGAAAGACATACAATGTAAAATAGAATCAAAACATTTATTATTAAAATATAAAAATGAAACTTTGATTGATGGTAGTTTTGAAATCGGTGAAGGGGTTAAGACTGGTGAAAGCATTTGGACTTTAAATGTAAGTGACAATAAAACCAACTGCCAAGTAGTAATTACATTAGATAAAACACGAAATACATGGTGGAAGCATGTTATCGACGGTCATCCAGAAATAGATACAACCAAAGTTGATTCTTCATCCAAAATCGGAGACTATGATGAGAGCACACAAGGTGCAATTAGAAAAATTTTACATGATCAGCGACAAAAGTCATTAGGTTTACCCACGTCAGATGAATTAGTGCAGCAAGAGTTATTGGAAAAGTATAAATATTGTCCTGGAAGTCCGTTTTTAGAAGAAGAAATGACAGAAAAATAATGTTATTATTGTAAAATTATAGATTTATCTGTGCATTGAGTACCCCATACCTCTTGTGTTGTCTGTGAGCATAGGAGGACTATTTTCTTCTTCGATCACATTATTAACTTTACCCCATAAAATTATACTGATTCTTCCTTTACCATCTTGCTCTGATTCTGGTAATGCGTTGATACCATGTTTCCAATTTATATTGACATCACGACCAAAAGAGAACAACATACCATTTGTCTGTGGGAAATATGCCTTTGTTCCATTGTGCGCATTTAAAAATGCCAGCTCTCTGGTAGCACCAAAGCTAACACCAACTGTTATATTTTGATTTGCAGCACGTGAAGCATTAAATGCAGCGGAATCATGATGAAATGGCTTCCAATCATCTGATGTTCGATACCAATTAAATCGAGTTCCAATGGATTCTTGTTTGATACCAAAATATTTAGCAATTTTATCTTGAATCATTTTAAATGTTTTACTTCCTTGGGGATTTTTTACTATTAAATGACTATTTTCATGCCATGAAATCCACTCACTTCCTTTCTCATTTTTTGCTTGTAATTCTCGCATTTCCTCAACTAAATCATAATATAGTTTCCAATCATCTTCAGATGAAAAGAATTCAGGGACAATCAAAACATCATCATGTTTCAATGGCTTATTTAATTCATCTCGTTTGGGACCAACAATAACACGAAGATCTGGTCGAACAAGAGTACTTCGTGGATCGAAAGATTCAGAATTTCTTCCTTTGAAGTCTGGATTTTTTACTTTCTTTAAACCTTTTTCTGCATCAACTCGAGGATCATCATTTAATAGGCGTAAATTTTCATCAATTTCTGTAGATAATGGTTTTTCAACAAAACTTCTCTCATCAACTTTGTTATGATGACCCCCACGATGATGCTGTTGATGATGATGATGTCTTTCACGTGATCTATCTCTTCTTTGATCGTAGTTATCATGCCTTCTTCTATCGCCACTACCACGTCCGTAGTTATCATCACCTCCTCGTGAATCTCGACGTCCGTAGTTATCACCTCTTCTATCGTCACCACCATGCGAATCTCGTCGTCTGTAGTTATCACCTCTTCTATCATCACCTCCTCGTGAATCGGAATCACGTCCGTAGTTATCACCTCTTCTATCATCACCTCCTCGTGAATCGGAATCACGTCCATAGTTGTCACCGCCTGCACGTCCGTATTCTCTACTATAATGATATGTCATCTCGTCTACTATTTATGGCTGTTGGCACTAATGTGTGATTTCCCATTTGACAGTCGCCAAATTCAAAATTTGAATCGAATCCCCGGAACCAAAAAATAAAATAATTATCAAATTTACAGTCTAAATAAACTGCTAACAAACTTCAGGTTAGCTAAAACCCTAAAAAATTAACCTATAATTACTGTTTCTGCATATTAGATTAGTTGAATGAAAATATATTCGTGATTGAACTAAATACACCGCCATTCTTCTTCCCAGAACTCGCAGGACCCACATTAGTACCTACTACGGATGAATCGATAGAAGGAAGTCTGTCTACGTTGCGAGAGGTTTTCGCAGCCTTTAACTTCTTTTTCATTTCCTTTCTAAATTTATCATCATTTACTCTCTGTTGCTCATCCATTACCTGTATTTGATGCTGCAACTTATGATATAAATCAGTTAATTCATTCACCTCTTCGCGCAACTCCATATTCTGACGCTTCAACTCTCTTGTCCTCCTCACTTGCCCGATAACAGTCTCATCAAACTCATCATCATCGTCTTCTATGGAAGCAGGAGCTGGCTTTACACCGCATACTTTCCCCGCAATATATCTGGCAAGTAATATCGAATACGCGAAAAACAATAAACCGTTTGCTGAAAAGTTATTCGCTGTACCCGTTGCTATACCAATCGCGTTATT
>JACCDO010001886.1_pt1 | contig 19269 bp, 15 predicted proteins | sample 7446101 | NCBI WGS metagenome assembly JACCDO01 (sample SAMN15323440, study PRJNA562643) | freshwater metagenome | isolation source: river surface water | place: USA:Blue River Watershed | collected 2017-08-16 | reverse complement strand
TCAAATACGGCACTATATAGACCGCAACAATCATTGTGATTATGTTAGTGTTCAAACTCGCGCCTTTCAAGTAAGAACTAATGAGTATAGCACAAACCATCATTGCACTATCCGAAAGGATCGCCTTATATCCATTCTCTCTACCATAATCTTTGAATATGTCCAATATCTGAGATCTACCGCGGGGGACTGACACACACAACTTGTAAAACAATATATCATGCACAACCTGTATGCCCACTGCCAAACCAATGAAGTTGACGATAGAGTATTGCTTGAAAATATAGGGGTACAAGAAACGCGCTAAAATGATACCAATGAAAATGATCAATACATCGGCAATAACGGCGCTCAAACTCAGGTCCTTGTACCAAGTTTTCAGAACATTTGATTTAATCGAACCACCAATAAGCAGTCCTATCACAATCATATCGGTTATCAGAACACCATTAAGTATTGAGAGATAGTCACTCGTGTCGCTAAAGTTGGAAATATTTGCGAACAACATCTATACTATACGATATGATAAAAACAATTGTTTCTATCTATCTCTCTATTTTTTACATACAATAGGATTCCATCAATACGCAATATACATCTTTGATTACGGTTCCTACCAATTTGTGTAGTATCGTGTCTTTGCACACATATTTACCTAGAACACTCAAGATACATACTATATATACAATTATTCGCTCATATATATATTTTACGGTTCGCGACGCTCTATAATATATGTTCCAATCACTTACATAACTGCACATTGATGTAGCCGTCTGTTTGATGTAAAAACTGTGAATATCCAACATCCCCGCCAATATCCGATGATAGTTCGTCGTTTCATTTTTGATATTGAACATATGAAATAGTTTGTCGTAACCACACAGGTCCATATATAATATTTTTACACTGGGTCTCGCTTTGAAAATGTATGGTGTAATACCATCTATATATTTTCGTTTATACACTAACTTGGCGTCTATTATAAATGGTAAATAACACGATTTAATTATGGTGTCATATACATCATCGTCTGACTTGTAAACACTCTTCAGGCATTTTTGTCGCGTTTCAATATTGTTATACGAAACAAAGAGACGATGATTCACTGTTTCTGCCAATCTATCTGCTGGACAATGTTGTTTTATCTTCAACACACAATTTAACAAATGAGTTGTTTTCAGCTCGTTATGCACTACATTATATAAGTCAGTCATCTTATCCAATGAGTCGGTGAAATATAGGAGCCCAACGATTGCGCCTATACTCGCACCAGAAATGCGTTCAACTTTTATGTATTTTCTCCGTTCCATCTCCTTCAAGAAATGAAGAGCACCTACTAAATAGGACCCATTGAACATACCTCCGTCAAGCACTATATCAAGTCGTAATGGTGTTTTTCGTTTGTTTATTTCATCTGGCAAATTATCTACCAATTTTGTTACATATTGATGTATCATTTACACATCAGTATATAAATTTTTGGGTTGGGTTAGCGCAATTTCCTTCGATTTGTCTTTCGTTTTTTACTTTTACTTCGTTTTATACTTCGCTTTTTACTTTTTCTTCGTTTAATACTATTACTTCGTTTTTTACCACCTCTCGCAAGAGTATTGTTGTCATTATCCAGCATCTCAAGTTGTTGGGAGGGTTTCGAAGTTAATCTATATTTTAAATATCCAACTGCTGGGGCACCTAATCCTAATCCAGCCACAACCAGATTTTTAATATTTTGTAAAGCCATAACTTGAGTTGTCATTTGTTTTGAAGCCTCAAATGCTAAGTCCCTTGTATACTTTTCATATAAATTTTTTTGTTGTTCAATGACACAAGCAGATGTTCCACCCAAATTGACTACCGCTTTTACAATACCATCCATCATTCCTAAAACCCCCGTTTGCTTTGTAGAGCAAATTGACATTGCTTCCGCATTAAAATTATCAAATGTATAATATATAACATTTGTAGCTTTTGTCATTGTTGCCTTTTTCACATCAACCCCTATATTGGAACAAACATGGTTAAATACATTATACACATAAGACAATAGTGACAGATTTTCTCGTGGGACAGAACTAATCGTAGAAGTTATTTCATTCTGCAAATTTTTTGCTAACTCTACAGTATTCTGACCAGTTGTGTCAAGCAACATTTGGTTTAACTGCAAACACGCAAGAAACAGGATAAAAACACCAACCAACAATGCTACAATAGCATATAAATCATAACGGACAAACGACTTTTTGCCTTGTATCACAACTTCTTCATTGGCTCCACCACTCTGGTTCGGTGGCATTGAACCAAGTATTTTCAAAACCATTTCTCTAAATTTTGATTTGTTAAATGTCAATTTAATTTGAGCAAAATTTTGGGCGAGTATTTCGCTATTTTGTTCAACAAATTTTTCTTCGTCACCTTCTAATTTTTCTTCGTCACCTTCTAATTCTGCTTGTTTATCCGATGTTAACGCATTATCAATAAAACCAAAAATACTTTCTATGTCTGATTCTGTTATAATTTTACACCGTTCCATTAATAAACCAGCCATTTTTAATATATGTAAATATTAGTTTCCACATTTTCCACCTTTTCTAAAGGTGGACCAGGTTCTCCATCTTGTTCATCAAGTAAAACATGAGACCAAACAAAATACTGCTAAATAAATAGCCGTTGATATTGAAATTTCCATCTGTTGAAAACAAAACTGGGAAATACTTGAAGAGCTGACGCCGGAAGACTGGCAATTGGAACAGGAAAAAAAGAACTGCCAGAAGTACAGGGGTTTGTATCTCATTATACAGATTGTCAAGTGCATCATTTCGCGATGCTTTTCTATTGTATTCGCTCACCATATCGGGACCTTCTTCATAACCCTTAATGTAGTCTTCTCTCTGGGCTTGTTGTGGAATGTAATTCACTTGGACTTGTGGGTCAGCTGCGATATTGTTCGTATTCATTGGTATGTCACGCGAAGGAAGTTGAGTGGCTCCGGTAGAAGAGGCTTGTTGGAGACCATTCACAATTTGGTTGATGGTGTTTTGGTCTAAATTGAATGCGGGTTGTCCCTGTCCTTGTACTTCAGATGCTGTTATCTTGATATTGCTTCCTCCTCCACCGCCAGTTGAGTCCGTCGGCAAATCCATTATGCTCGTTGTGTCGTTCATAAATAGTGCAAAGAATGATTGATTGCACTATTTACGCATTTCTTCTAAAAATGAATAATTTTCTTTTTCGGGTCGCATTTCGCGGAAACGGCTTCATATTTATAACATTTGTTGTCGTGCTTGTAAATTTTGTCATTTAATGACTCCAATGGCGGAGCATTGAAAATTACACATCGCTTCCCTTTGCACACTTGTCTAAATAATGATGCTAGACCAAGACCCATAAGTATCGACATTAAATATTTGCCTGTTTGCGTTTGAACAAATTTATCCAAGTTCATACTATATGCTGAGATTAGATTTGTATTGGGGGTGCATGTATCAGCGATATATCACTTGGACAATCAACTTCGATAGGATTAAATATGAAGCAATTGTCGGCGTTGTCTTTGAATAACACTTTGTCTACATTTTCTGGGCTCGGATATATGAAGACTGTCCTAAGTTCTGGACCAAGGATATATACGAAGAAAATACCTATTGCAAAGCTTACTAAAAACACTGGTAATGAAATGTAGTTCAACAGCATATTACTATAATGTGATATTTTAATCCTATAATCGAGAGAATAAAAATATACTATATGTATAATGAAAAACATAAGTGTTTATTCGTCGCTGGTATTGTCTGTTTCGGTTCAAATTATAACTGGAATACTTGACTTATCCGTTTTGTTATTGAAAGTCCCTTCCAAAATTTACATAATAAAACAACTTTTATTTTGGGAGGTCATCGTTCAAGTCATAGAAGGTGCGTTTTATTTATACTGGTTATATGATTTCAAAAATATAACAAATATTACACCCAAAAGGTATATTGATTGGTTCATAACAACCCCGACAATGTTGATAACACTTATTTGCTACTTGATATTTTTACAAAACAGGGATATATCACATCAATTAGATTTCTTCGTTTTGATAAAGGAGAATTTTGATTCTATTTTCCAGATTTTATCGTTGAATTGGTTGATGTTATTATTTGGATATTTAAGCGAAGTTAAATTGATTCCAACTACTGCAGGCGTTTTGTTAGGATTTATTCCATTTTTGATATATTATTACATTATTTATACAAAGTATGCTGTTCATAGCAAAGACGGAATAAATATATTCATTTACTTCTTCTTCTTTTGGTCGTTGTATGGTGTAGCAGCCTTCTTTTCATACAATATAAAGAATATATTCTATAATATATTGGATTTATTCGCAAAAAACTTTTTCAGTGTCTTCTTAGCATATATGATATTACGAGAGATTTAGTCCAACGATTCATATGACTCATCCTCTATTTCCTCTCCAATGCTAATACCCGAATCTTCGCCGGATTCTTGTTCTTCGTCTTGTTTTTCTTCTTTCCTTGTTACTGTTTTTGATTTAACTTTAGTTTCCACTAAAGCAACTTCCAAACTAGCAATCGTTTGATAAGACTGCATCAAGTGGTATGTCATTGTATCTTCATCATACCACACGTCGCTCTCCTTGTATTTCAGCTTCATAATCTTATCTAATTGCGGCTTCAATTGTTCCATATACACTTTGACTGCAGAAACAATGTGTTGGTCTTCATAATCCTCGCCATTCAAGTAATCCTTGATAATTTGAATGGACTGATAACTATTGGCAATCAGTTTGTTCAGTTCTTCCTTGTCCGCCTTGTTATCCACCTTATCATAAAAAATCTTGGTGTAATATTCAATACTGCTACTGTACTCATTGATTTGCTTCTTCAGTTGGTCGAATTTTTCAATAACTTCTTCCGACTTCATATATCCAAACAGCAGTTTGTTCTTATCATCAATGATTTGCTGTTTTATGTTCTCCAACTCTTGCTCATCGTGCTTCAAAATGTCCTGCACCAATTCGTGACTGCCGGCAACGATTTTAATGTTTAGAGAGCAAGGATTGGTGACAGCGCCACATTTGGCACTCAATACGCGCGACAACTCCTTCTCATCGAATGCTGATGAGAAGAGGCTTCCACCTTCCTTTTGACAGTTGATGCACTTCGGTTTCAATTTCATCAGCTTCTTCCGGATGTCTTGCTCGGTAACATTCTTTTTCTTCTTCTGCTTAAGTATATCGAAACGCTGTGCCTTGATACTGTTTTCATATGCATCTTTTAATTTATAGTATTCGTCGAACAATGTGGATGCCATTTGTTATACAACCCTATTTTATTTTTGTATGTATAGCGTCGAATTCACTGTCCCAAGAAGGTAGTCCCGTAATCAATTCTTGGTGAGCGCGCTTCTTTGATTCTTGGAACTGCTTTATTTTCGACAATATGTATTGCTGTTTATCTCGTTCTTTGCTTGCTTTTTCTGCAGGAGTTAATCGCCCCTTGTATTTGTAGAATAGAATTCCCGCTAAAAATAGCAAAAACACAGACAAAATAGAGACATTGAACACCACATTGTGGAATTTGTTCTTTGCTATGTGACATTGTTTCAGTGTTTGGCTCAAGAAATATTTTACACCTGGTTCGGTTAATGTTGGTTTAGAATAATCTTCCATAATACATACAGTGTATTATAATAAATTAATTTATTCGTAATAGATATATGGAAAGCAGTTCCTATTTCAATACAATTGCGTTTCTCTTGACAACGGTATTTTACAGTATGGTAATGAGACCAGAGTTAAAAATAGAGCAAATGTCACCCGACAAATACCCAGAATACAAAGCAAACAATTACTTATATTTAGGCGCTTATTTGCTACTTGTCTTGGTTGTTCAATTTTCCGTCAATTCATCCATCATTGCGAACAATTGCGGTGGCTCCATGAAAGAGAATGTAGGGGCTGCCGGTTCACTGACATTTATTCCCTGGTTATTGATATTTGGTGTTATGATGCTGGTACTGGTTATTTATCCAGGATTCAAGAGCGCTTTTTCCGATGTGGTTGGATACTATTATGTCTCGACCAAAGCAAATGATATTTTGACGACGATTCTGAAAGATTCGCGCATTGAATCCACATTGAATCCAAATGCTACAACGGAAGAAAAGAAGAAACTCGAATCGACCGCTGACGCTATTCTAAAAATAATGGGGAATAGTGCGGTAGTAATCAATCAGATTGTTCCCGAGAACTTTATTCGATATTGGGAGACTCTGAAGCCTTTGATGAAGGAAGAGTTTATTAACGATTTGGATAAAAAATCACAACTGTTTGACCTCGTTGTCACACGCGACTATATTGGCGAAATGATGTGGTATGTCTACACAGGCGTTCTCTTGACATTTTTGGTTGGATTGAAGATTGCATCCAGAGGATGTGACAGTAGTCCGGAAACAATGGCGAAAAATTTGCAAGCGTATAGGGAAGCACAGGCTAAGGAAAAAGCTGCGAAAAAAATTGATTCTTAATTTATTGAATAATTATGGTATAAAAAAATCTTATAATTATTCAATATATGACTCAAATATCTCAATCAACCAATTCAGCATTTGAACCTTTCCAACGGACAAAAGAATCTATCGATACCACCCGTAAAAATAGAAAGAATGCATTCAATAACCTTCGCGAATTGTTCAAGTGCAATGTGCCGAACCGAGTATTTCCATACTTAAATCCACCTAATCCACCTAATCCACCTTTAGAAAAGGTGGAGCCAAAAGCGTAGCGACTGACAAGCGTAGCGACTAAATCACATTTTTATAAATTTTTTTGCAACATTCAAGTTTACTATCATATCTTTGTATTTGTTCTCTTCGTATCGGCTATGGTAATGGTCTGTATTTGACAACCACAATGATAAATATTTCCCTTTCTTTTGTTCCGTTATCCAGAACTCAGGGGAGTTGTAGTGGATGTAATTACATGGTCCCAATGTTCGTATATATTGCGATTTTGACCACCAGAAATTTCCAGAAAAATGGAGAACAGGTTCGTCCTGCAAATTAACCCCAACGACATCATAGTTTGCTATTTCGTCAATGCAAATGTCGTGCCTGTATATGTTGAAATAAGTCAAATATTTCACCCAATCTGTTATGCATGGATTATTAGTGTGTCGGATACCTTTTGTGTGGATATACAAGACATTGAAATCTTCAGTTTGAGAATGTTCATATAAGAGATTGATTGTGGGTGTTTCAAATAAACTCAAGTTGTCGGATGCTCCTATAATTTTTATCTTCGAATCATACTCGGATAACCAGTGAATGTATTGATAATTGGTAGTCAGAACATTGCACCGAATTTCATTTATTTTGTAATACAATCCACTATCTTTTATATCTGCAATCAACTGTTTGAAAATGTCCTGCCAATTGCTCAAGCAACATACATGAAAATAAATATATGTGTTCATCTACATTGAACAAACACATATATTTGAATTGTTTTACGAAATATTGCTTGTCACTCGCTTTTTGCTCTTGCCAACGGCTGCCTGCGGATTGCTTCGCTGAAACTTTTCATAACTTCGTGAAAAGGTGGATTCACGACTTCGTTAAAAATTCTGATTTGTCAATAGTAATCGCCTTCGCAATCTTTTTCATTATCTTATTTTCGCTTTCATAATCATTACACTTGGAACCACCGCCGGTTGCTTCTATAATAATCTTATTATAAGTATCCGAGTATTTGGATTCGCTTCTGATACAATCGGGATGCTTTTCTTTATATAAACGGGTATGCTTAAAGTTTCGATTGGAAACAGTCTTGATGAATCTGCGCAGCTTGCTGTTATCTTCATCCTTTGTCCATACCCCACCCTCTTTGATATAGATGATTTCTCTCTTCTCGTCAGTACAATGAATTGGTCGTTTGGTTACATCGAGTCCTTTCAGATTCTGAATGATGAGTTTGGAGATTCCATTGATATATCCAAGTTCACCTACAGCTTCCACATCAGCTAATTGGAATTTGATGGATTCCAAAAACTCTGACAGATTCATAGCATCTTTGCAATCTTCATATAAAAATAGATTCAGATTGAATGTCTTGTTATTGGAGTTGTTATTTGTAATCGTGTTATTGATGATTCCATTCTTACAAATTTCTAAGATTTGTTTCTGTAATTCTTGGTTCTGTTTATGTAGTTCATTAGTTTGTTTTTGCATTTCTTGACTTTGTTCAAGAAACATTTTATTCTGTTCTGTAATCATATTCTTGAAATCGTCATTCTGTTTCAATAAATGGTCAACGATTTTTGTATTTTGATTACATTTTTGTTTGTGTTTCCATAGCCCAGAACGATTTGAATATTTTTTCCCGCAATCACAAGATAGTATTTCGGTGAAATTTGTGGTTCCGTTCGTTTCCTTTTGGTTTCCAATATGTTTTTGCGTCTTAATATGGCGTTCCCATTCACAATTTCTCTTACAAGTTATCAAGCAAGATTCACAATAAAATAAAGTTGGTGAAATACTCGTTTCCTTGGTTTCCATTTGTGTAATATACCTAAAGAAGATAAAGGGCTGGAATCAAACGCACTTGTCTGAAAATAAAAATTTATGCTCACAAAGTTGAAATTATTTTTTTGGTGACCACACCATAACTTTTTTCTCAGTCACAAAAATCGAAAATCCAAGACTTTGTAAGTAAACTGGATTTTGGACATTTATAAATGTCCAAAATCGATTTTCGAAAACACTTTTGGAAAACAGAAAATCTTCATTTTTATATATATATTATCGATTTTCCTACTTAAAGAATCCACCTTTCAGAAAGCGTTAAAGCGAAGCAAGAGCCAAAAATTTATATAGGAGAGGTTCGGAGAACCTAGGTTCTCTGAGTTGATGAACAAGCAGATTTTTGTAACACACCGCATAACCTGTTTCAAATAGAAGGTAACAATTTGTGTCTATAGAAATAATAGACATAAACTAAATAAATCGCGGATAGGCGACAAAATACATGACAGCCAAGTAGCTCAAGATACCTAAAATAATCGATAAGAGCCAAACCGGCAGAATTGTCTTGTTCCTGTAACCAACCCCGAAATCGCGTAAACTTCCATCACGATTGTATAAGAATGCGGGTTTCATAAATTGGATAGAACCGAATAGAATTATAAATAATAAAATAGATACAGTTGGAATATTTTGTTGGATGTAGTGACGAAGAAACATTGCTTATATATTCCACCTTTAAAAAAGGTGGAGCCAAAAGCGAATATTATGAAAATGGGGATTTGACTCCACCTTTTTTAAAGGTGGATTTCTAAAAGTTATCGTAGTCCACTTCATACCCTTCAGGGTCCCCATTATCATAATCTTCCGTCTGGCGCCCCATGTCATACACATCACGGTCTATCTCTTCTGCTGCTGCGGCTTCCGCTACAAAATCGCCTAAAAACAAATCAATATTGTCATCATCCACTTCCCGGTTCTTCTTCCTCAAATTTCTCTCTAACTTGTCCATCGTCTCTGTGAATTCAAAGTTTCGGTCGTATGCGTCGCGGTCAAACACCGTGTAACTCTTCTCCAGACCTTTGCCCCACGCCTCCAATTTATTAATTTTTAGAACACGGTCAACCTCCTTCTCATCGTCGCTCATAGCCACGAGCCGGTCCATCATCAAATGCTTCTCCTTCTCCTTCAGCTTGAACACTTTATCTAAAACATCCTCGTAGGAAATATCAATTGCGTCCTTATGATTGTCCATTATAGAGAGAAACGAGAAGAGCAAATGAGCGGTTCCTCGTTTCAGCTCCTTTAAGTTCCCCCTTTGTATGAACATATCGGTGTCATCTTCCACTGAATCGTCAAGATTTGCGCGTGTTTCTTCATCTTCAACGAACTCAGTAGTAACCAATTCATCTGTGTCCACAGCCTTCTTAGGTTTCACCATAATCATATTGGTATCGTCAGCCATCTTGACATAGTTCATCAATGTCGACAGCAGGTAGTATTCAAACAGCTGCTTCCCAATGCGTTCATTCAAAATCGGATAATTGTCCTTGCCTTCATCATCTTTCGTAGTTGAAAAACAAGGCGTAACATCGGCGAACTGTGTCCAAACCTTGCACATATCCTGCACCTTATATAAAATCTTTGTTAAAGCAACTGAATCATAGAAGACTTTTAAACCGGCGTAATATTCCATAATTTTCTGCTTCAGTTTGCCGGAATGAATGGACGACAAGCTCCAATAACTGGGAATCGCTGTATCCAAGTAATCTACCTTGTTCAAAATGATGTTGGGGAATACATTTGCAAACATACCAACAAAAGTCCGGAAAAAGTTCAAGTTGTTATATATTGACTCGTTGGAAATCTTCTTATTTTGATTGCGCACAGACTTATCGGTGGACCAATCTGACATAGTCTGAACAAATTTTGTTAGGCGCGCACTCGTCTTGTTGTCCATTTTCTCTCCATGATGGTCTTTTATGAACTTGATGAGCTGCGTTTTCATTTCAAGACAATGCTTATTCAAGAATGTATCGAGCGCTTTGGATTCGTCAGACATTTTGTCGCTGACTACATCATATGTATCAATCACATCAGTAATCAGTGTTTTCAAATGGGCATCAATTTCAATTTCGTCTCCCGCATTCAAAGATTCTAACAGCGTTGTAAACTGATGCATTGACGAAGAATTCGAATTGTCAGTTTGAACCGATACGCGATTCTCATTTGCTTGGAGTTGCAACAAAGAGAGAAATTGTTCATCATTGTATTTGTGCCCCCCGTCCTTCAGCTTTCGTATCATTTCTCCGAGAGAATCGGCAAGATTTATTTCCGGTTTCTCTTTGCAGACCGACAACAGCTCGGGCGGGATTGGTGCATTCGTTTTGAATTTGCAATAATGGATGAACGCCAAGTATATGGTTCTCTCGTCGAACACTTGACTAACTGGTGGATATATGTTCTTTGTGTTAATATTGCTGATTACCATTGACGCCTTGGAAATTGCGGTAATGTCGCCCATCATTTTCGTCAATTTAATAACAGTATCATTGCACTGTTGGATGGTGACATCCTCGTTAATGAAATACTGAATTGTGTTCTCATCCTTCTTGCCGTAACAGCAGGAATTCTCCAAGTACGGTTCATTGTAAGAGTTGAACAATATAGACTCCTTCTTTGATACAATAGCGTGTATCTTCTCCTGAATTGCGAGAGAAAAGAAAATAATCTTCGAACCAATCACAAGTAGTTTCTCAGACTGTTTCCTGGAACCGCTCTTGAAATCTTCAACCAGGTTGTTCTTGAACTCGGAGGAGACATTGGAAAGACTTTTAATCTCTATTTTCGAGAGAGGCGGGAGAAACCCTGACCAGTTATGGATATTGTATTCCTCTGGCACAGATTCGCTTTTGTCAAACAATACATGTTCAGTCTTTTCTTGGAATTTTCGAATAACATCAGGCAATGAAATCAAAAAGTCTGATGTGTAGTCCTTAATTTCATCACGAATCGTTGTTTGTTTCACCTTTCGTAGGATTAGCCAGGGGTTCGTGTTTGATTTCTTGATTTTGTGCACGACACACGAAATGTATTCTACTGCGCTCAAATCACTGGAATCATCGAAAGGAAACCCCTTGAACGACCGCGCGCAATTTGGATATGTCTTGCGTGTTTTGATAGAAGGAATTGCTGTTTGAATTGCGATTAAAAGCATGCCGAGAGAACAGTAGAGAAGATGGGTATTGTAAAAGACATCATATGACGGAATCGATTTACCCTTCTTCAACGCATTCTTCTCTTCAATCTCATATTGCCCTCTGGAAGGGATTCCAGTTAATGTAGCCAACACGCTATTCACAATGAACAGCTTCTGCGAAGAAATGCTGACGCCCATTGCAAAGCTAACCGTGTCGACCACATTGGACACAATTTTGGATTCGGGGGTGTCGAATGTAAGCTTGTTTGCAGAAGAACCTGCAATTTCAATATCCTTCTCCAAAACCGAGCGAGTAGAAGCTTTGAATCCCGACTCCTCGTAGCCCTCCTCGACGTCGAGGTCAATGGAACAGAACGCCCATCCGCTGTGCTTATCCACCCATTTGTCACCGTCGTCGCTCTTCTTACCAATCTCAGTTTTTAATTGTTCAATGTAATCAGCATATCTGTCTCGTTCCGTTATGAATACCGTCGCCATATTGTATTTGAATGTCGGTAGCAATTTCACATTGGTTGCAATGCAGTATAACCAGTGCGGTGTTTCAATATCTCCGAGCGGTCCGAGTCCAGTGGTTATCGCCTTTCTGGTGAATGCCTTGACGAAGCGAATAATGTCGTGCTGTTTCTTTACGAAATCACCTTCACCGAGAATCAAATTGCGAATCTTCAAGTACGGCGAAACTTCCCCCGGAGCGTCTTCATCAGAAACAACTAATGCGAGCTTCTGGTTGTTGTATTTCATCATCGTTCCAAGACTAATTCGTCGGAGGGAATCAACAATTGACAAACGATACTCGTAATCATCTAAAAGTTTCTGCTTTGTCTCTTTCTTGGAAACTATATATTTTTCATCAAATTCGTTTATCATATCAGTCAACATCTCGTTCTTATTTCTTATGCCTGTTGTTTCGATGTTCTCACAAGTCGCATCAGTATTGCTCATGCACTTCTTTTGTAAATTACATAAAATATCCGCATCATTTGCAAATAATTTGTCTACAGGTTTTTCGGTCTTGGTCCATACATTTTTCTCTCGAATGTAGTAATCGAATCCATCTGCTTTGGAATAATCTTTGAACAATAACGCATATTGTCCATCCTTCACCATCTTGTAACCACTAATCAATGTTTCGGCGAGATATTTGGATTTTTCCACATCAAGTTTCTTCTTCTTTTGCAAATCGCCAATCAAATACTGTTCAAATTCATCGTGCTTCATTCGCGAAATGGCTGCCTCGTAATCATCAATTAAATTGTAATCGGTCTTATCGAAACGCTTGTCAAAGTAAATTTCGCGCTTGTTGTCCTGTTCTAACTCTTCAATGTTTGCGTACCCCTTTGCAATCACAATGGTGTCGCAGTCCTCTTCTTCCACAGGTTCGTCCTTGGTAAGTTCCTGTTTAAACAGACTGGACAAGTTGTCCGAGAGAACAAGAGATTCATTTTCAATTGACAAGACACTGGCATACAAACACCCAGAATCTTGAAGCATAATCTTGCGCCAAGCCTCCTTTGTAGTAATGTTATCGACATGCTCGAGAGAATACGAATGTTTTACCGATTCTTTGTATTTCCCATGCATACCATCGGTAATCAAATTGATTATGTTGGTAGAACTGTTCGATTTCAGTTGTGAAAACATTTTGGACCGGTCCACATAATTTCGATTATAAACAGAAATCTGATTTCGAATGAAATTAATAATGTCGAGATACTGAGAATAAGTCAAACTGTCCGTGTAGACAAGGAATGGTTCCAGTGAAGAAATGACATCGACAATCGACATTTTGCCTTCAATATGTTTTTTCATTATATTGAACAGCGTTCTCGTGTGAGGCGTGATATGGTCAACAAATTTTTGATACTGCTCGCCGCCAGAAGTCTGTTGAGAAACAAAGCGTTTGATATCTTTCGCAAATGTTGCCTCGTCATAATGGATATCTTCGTCAGCCACTGTAACCGTTTTAACAGATGTTTTCTGATTGAGCAATCGCCACATTTGTAACGAGGTTTGATTCAGCATTGCCTTATCCATTAAATTGGTTCCTGGCAAATTGATGCGAGAGAACCTGATAACGGGGTCTGGAAGCATGAGGAATGATGTGATGGACATAACATCGTTGGGTGTCATTGGAATTCGATGGGACAAACGCGAATCTTCAATCAAGTCCAGCCTGGTGAGTCCCCGATTGTATCGTTGCACCACAAACTTGCGCGGTTTCAAATTGTTGTTTATCATAGCAGACGACTTGAAATCGTCCAAGTTGTCGGCGATTACACACAAGTCAACCCCAGCACTCTTATCTAACAAAATTTTGTCAGTAGTTTCGCTGTCAATGAGTGAAAATGGAGTAAAAAATGGGTCAATTTGATTATACAGAGTCAAATATTTGTTGTACTGAATGCTGTTTGATTTATACTGTTCCAACTTCTCAATCAAAAATTTGACATCCTGTTGCATGGAGAGAGTTTCTATATCATTTTCGCCGGTATCTTCGGCGGCATCGTATATTTTCTTGACATTCTTGACAATTGGGACAATCCAATACAGATTGACATCCAAGTCTTTGAAATAGCTCACAAGCGGCTTGTAATTGGGACCATTGACCAAACGACCTGTGACATTGCCATTAGCATCAAATGTGGAAAATTGGTTTCGCAGTTGTTTGAATCGTTCAATTGTTAAATGGATTTTTTCCATGACAAAGTTGGTTCTCTGGTTGTTTGGGACGGTGGACAACAAGTCATCGAGCAAGTCATTCACTTGGGCTTCGATGCTGTATCTCTGTTTTTTCTCCGACACTTCTACCAAATATTGGATAGGACCCAATTCTTCGTCTAAAAATACAACTTGGTCGGCATTCAAAATGATTTCTCTCAATTGGTCCTTTACATTCTTTTCCTGAGTAACGGATTGAGGTACGGATTGAGGTTCTTCTAAGGACTCCTCCGACTCTAAGGATTCCGACTCAGACTCAACAACAAGGTCTTTTTTAGGTGGTTCGTCGCGAATTTCAATGGATTTCAGTTCCAAATGTTCAGGGATTCCCTTGTATTCGAAATCAATGTAAAGAACATCGCCGTCAATCGTCTTAATTTCAATCATATCATTCTCCAAATTGGTGATTTGACCAACAAAAATGACGGGTGTGTCACCCTCAAATGTTACATTTATCCAGACACCGGTAATAAGTCCGTTTTGTCTTGCGAAACCAAGTTCTGGGTTCCTGCTAATAAGGTCAATTTTCGTGATGGTATCATTACCAATAATTTCATCGTTGATTGGCAGTTTTTTTACATCAAATGATTTGATATTGATAAGTTTCATTCTTAATTCATCAATGTAATCGATGAGAAATGTTTGTTGATTCAAATCATCATCTTCGGGGTCCTCAATTCGAATGATATCCCCTAATCGCAATTCTATTTTTTCTACAATTTGTTGTTGTTCTTTTGCTGGTTCTTTCTCCATACAATGGTCGCAGAAATTTATATGTCAAACTACACTTCAAAAATAAACATATGGAACAAGTATAAAGACATTTTGAAATATATTTGTAAGATGGTCCTAAACTCAATGCATACTTATGATTTAACTTCGCTGATTGGTCAAGATGACAATCACATTAATGTTCGAACTGCGAACGGTTACACTGTTATGCGATACGATAAGAAGAGTCTGACACCAGATAAGATTTCTACTTATAGTTTGTGTCGGTCGGTAATAACCGATATGGACAATAACATTGTTTCTTTTTCTCCTCCCAAGTCGTTGGCTTTTGCCGATTTCGTTGCCAAGTATCCGGACACGAGCAGGATTATAGCGACGGAGTTTGTCGAGGGAACTATGATTAATGTCTTTTGGTCGAATGGCGATTGGGAAATTGCGTCGCGCAGCAATGTGGGTGCGACCAATGGATTTGCAAAGTCTTTTCGAGATATGTTTTACGATGCAATTAGTGAGTGTAGATTGGACCTCTACACGCTTCCGACCGAGTTCAGTTACAGCTTTGTCCTTCAGCACCCCGACAACCGAATTGTTGTGCCCATCGGAAAGCCGCAGTTGTATTTGATTGCAGTCTATAGTTATCACCAAGGGTCCATCAACAATGAGAGCACTGATGATAAGCCTCGCACTTTTCCCCGCACAATCGTTAAGAGTCACGACCTATCTGAGTTTGTCGAGTTCAATAATACGGGTGTAAAGTTTCCAGCTACCTATGACTTGACGAGTTATGAAGAGTTTTCCGAGAAGACTAAGTCTTTGGATTACACTTATTTGGGCGTTATGCTGACGAATCCGGCTACAGGTGAACGAACAAAGATTCGGAATCCTAACTACGAAAAGGTTCGTCATATGAAGGGGGAAACCAAGCTCCAGTTTCAGTATCTGTGCTTGCGAAAGGAGGGTAAGATTGGGCAGCATTTGAAGCATTACCCAGAGCACAGTGAACAGTTTGCAGGATTCCGCGACCAACTTCACGAGTTCACTCGCAAGCTGCGCGATAACTATATTGCGTGCTATATTCGGAAGGAGAAGCCGCTAAAGGAATATTCTCTGGAGTATAGGACGCATATGTATCATCTTCATCAGATTTACAAGACGAAGTTGAAGCCGAACGGCAAGTTTCTTGTGTTTGAGGATATTGTGAATTATGTCAATGAACAGGAACCAATTTCCCTATCCACCTTTAAGAAATCCACTTTTGGAAAAAGTGGAGCAAAAAACGACGATATTGTAAGCGAGTGTATTTGAATTAAGTTTTGGCTGCTGTTTCACTTAAACCTTTTTAAATGTGGATTGTTTTGGCTCCACCTTTTTTAAAGGTGGATTTCTTAAAAGTGGAAGTGGATACCGTATATGTAAATGGTTGTATATTTTGGAACAGATTCTCCGCTATATCTGTCATCCAACATGGTAAATTTTTATTCTTGAAGTAGGTATGCATAAAGTGTTTGTAGTAAGGTCCAAATGTTTGAGCAGTAATGTCATTGTTCTCAACAATTTCAAACCCTGCATTTGTAAGCTGCTGCTTCCACTCATCTTGGTCAATCAAATTTTGTTTGGGGATGTGCAAAAAATCGGAAAATATTTTTAGAAACAAATCATTGATTATGCTTTGTTTATAATTTTTATTCAAGAGAATATCACTGATAACAAAAACGCCGTTATCCTTTAACACAGAATTCACATTTGCGAAAAACTTGGGTCGGTCCGAGTAATGAAATGCCGACTCCAGTGAAAATACTACATCAAATTGATTTGGTTCGTATTTTTCATCAAGTTTCATTGCATCACATACTTCAAATGTCAGTTGTTTTTCGCTTATATTACGCTGGTTGCGTCTCTCTATCGCCTCCGATATCTGTGTTTCTGATATATCAACCGCGGTAATATGTGATTCATTTGCATTTGATGTCATTTCATTTATCCAATGTATATCCTGTTCGCCATAACCACACCCAACATCGAGAATCTTTACATTTTTCTTTTCTATACGAGCTTTTTCAAACACAAACTTTGCTAATTTTTTATTGGCGCTAAACAAATTATTGTTCTCTTCGTCCCATAATCCATAATTCATGAAATAATTGTCTTGACTAACAATTTGAATAAAATTCTTCAAAAAATAGTCATACACAATCGTGTCGTTTACAACAAAATACTTATTGATTATATGTTTATAATACATGTATATGGAAATGCAAATTAGTACAATCACCAAAAAAATAAATACATACTTCATATGTATTTATTTGCTAATTTATAATATTTAGTTTTTACGAATCCATCCACATTTTTCACGAAGTAATGAAATGTGGAATTAAACCAACTTTTGAAGAAAAGTTATGCTGCGAATGGAGAAGCGAAGAGAAAATGTGTTAGGAATGTGTTAGGAATGTGTAGTAAGTGAATTAGGTTTTGGCTCCACATTTCATTACTTCGTGAAAAGGTGGATAAAGGTGGATTTACGAAATCACATAATGAATGCATACAGTTTTAGTCACAGTAACGCTAGTATCAAAATCAACAACATCAACGCTATAATCAATATATAAATTAACCAAAGTAACATCATTCGTTATAGACGCATTATATTCGGCTAAATAACTAACAAAATCAAATATAAGAGGCTTTGTAATATTTAAAGTCAGTTCAGACACTACATAACCATTAGGAACAATTTTTCGTTTCAAAATATCAAGAACATTGTCATTTGGGACACAAGTTGTCAAACCGGTAGCATATGAAACAAGAATCTCATTTGTGGTAATTTCAGACAAACTTAAATTAATAGTAGCATCACTACTCTTTGTAGATGACGAGGTTAGTATATTCAAACCATAAGCGGAACCGTTGTTATCGCTACCAGGGGCAGAAGGGTGTTTAGCAATTGCTGAACCAGACCAATCAGAAGAAAGATTTACACCTTCGCACATTGAAAACGCCCATGTTTCAAACAAATATACGATTATTTGTTTGAAATTATATATTCTTATCCTTTTTAATTTCTTCGTCTGCTTCCGCAAAAGTTATATATTTCTTCTTATCCTCATCATATAAAACCAACCATAAGTTATTATAGCAATCAGTCGTTGAGAGTTTCACGACATTATCAAACATATTGCTTTTACTAACAACTTCATCGTGATAGTTCTGTAAATTGTAATTTGGTATTTTTGCGTTCATATGATGGATATGGTGATACTCTATACTACCTGTGAAATATTTTAACCAATATGGGATTTGAATAAATGAACTGCCCTCTAAACCGCTATCTTTCATATTCCAAGTTTCATTATTAACTACATATGGTGGATTGAATGTATGCTGACAATGAAATAATAGAACCCCTATGTTGCTTCCAATCCATACTACTATAAACCAATGTGCCAATATGGAGTTGATGTATAAAACATAATTAAGATAAAATACACCAAAGTTGTTGATTACTTGTTCTAAAAACCAATACATTTTATCTGGCGTTTTTCTAATTTTGCGATAACATATTTTAATGAATGAAAACCGTTCTAATATGACAAAGTTCAGTAAAGGTGCGAACATAAAGAATATTTCAGGAGTTATAAAAAAGCGAATGATACTACGCTTTACAATATTAAGTTTCTTGTATTGAGACAGCGTGTAATATATATGTTCGTTATATCGCCAATCGTATTTGTTCTCTATATTTCCATTCGTTGCGTGGTGTGTGTCGTGTCTAAAATTCCAAGAAAGGGGGGTTTGAACTAAAACTCCCGTTATTGTTCCAATAATGTAATTTAGTGTTCTGTTTGGCGTATATGAATTATGTCCGCAATCATGAAAAATTATAAATGTTTTTACATTTAACAATCCTAATAAAGGAACGGTAAAAACACTCAACCAATTATTTCTAAAATACCAAAGAGAATAAAACGAAGAACACATTAGAAAAGCATGGACTGAAAAATCAATAAATGCGGAAGTATAAGAGGATTTATATTTCATAAATAACTCTGTTTCGCTTATCGTTTTTACTT
>JACCDO011652879.1_pt1 | contig 19271 bp, 15 predicted proteins | sample 7446101 | NCBI WGS metagenome assembly JACCDO01 (sample SAMN15323440, study PRJNA562643) | freshwater metagenome | isolation source: river surface water | place: USA:Blue River Watershed | collected 2017-08-16 | reverse complement strand
GGAGTTCCATCGTGGCTGCTAACTGCGAGGTGTGCGGTAAAGGTCCAAGCTTCGGACATTCAATTTCGCACTCACATATCCGCAACAAGCGTCGCTGGAATCCAAACATTCAGCGCGTTCGTGCCCTGGTAAGCGGCACACCAAAGCGAGTTAATGTTTGTGTTTCTTGCCTTAAGGCTGGAAAAGTTACCCGCGCGCTCTAAATTCAAATCTCTAAAAGTGCCATCGATTATTCGGTGGCACTTTTATTTTTCTCAATACCCTTAGAGCGTGGACGAAATGTTTGATGCGGCAATTGTGCGCAGATGGGCACAAAGTGGCGTTGAACTCTTAGCTAAACATCGACTTGAATTAAATGCTTTGAATGTATTTCCAATTCCCGACGGTGATACTGGCACAAATCTTTACTTAACTTTCAAATCTGCGGCTGAGGCTGAACTTTCAAGAACTGGTCGAATCGATGATGCCCAAGATGCATTGAGTGCTATGGCAAGAGGAGCACTACTTGGTGCAAGAGGGAATAGCGGTGTCATTCTTGCGCAAACCTTGCGAGCGTTTTCGCAAACTGCGAACCAGGAAACTCACTTAAATCTTTCAAGCTTGATAAAGGCCGGAGCAAAAGCAGCTCGAAGTGCAGTAAGTAATCCGCAAGAAGGAACCGCATTAACCGTGTTGGATGCGGTCGCAAATTCAAGTGCGACCGATCCGAGCGCTGCAGGTGTTATTGCACGTGAGGTTTTAGCGCAAACCCCTGAAATGTTGCCAGCCCTAAAGCAAGCGGGAGTCGTAGATGCTGGTGGTCGTGGTGTGGTTCTGCTGCTCGATGCATTAGCAGCTGCTTGGAATCAAAAGCCAAATGAATCACCTTCGGTCGGTTTTGTTCCCAAATCAGTACCGCAAATTATTGATTGCAATGCCGATGGAAAATTTGAGTTGATGTTTTTAGTGCCAACTTTGGCAGTTGATCAAGTTAAGAACTCAATTGAAAATTTAGGTAGCAGCCTGGTGGTTTCATCGGGGGAAGATGTCTCGCAAGTTCATATTCATTTAGAAGATCCCTCTGTAGCGCTTTCAGCAGTTAGTGCCATTGCAACACCAAAAAATATTCGAATTGAATTGCTTGAAGCAAAGAAGAGTGAACGCGCTCTAGTTGTGCAGGCTTTTGGTAGTGGAATTGTGCAGAAGTTGGCAGAGGTCGGTGCGTTTGTCGTCCCGTGCGAGCCAGATGCACGTTCTAGTGTTTCAGAATTTGTAGATTGTGCTATCCGGACAGATGCAAAAGAAGTTATTTTGATAGCTGGCGATCGGGACACAATTCAAGTAACTGAGCTCGCGGCTAAACTCTTGAAAGATGTCGGGATCAAATCAGCGGTAGTTCCAGCAACTTCTGTGCCACAGGCTCTTGTTGCAGTTTCAATGTTCGATGAGTACTCAGATTTTCAAAAAACGGTTGACCAGATGAATGAAGCTGCGACTTCGGTTTTAACAATTGGAATCACTAGGGCAAATCGAAACTCAGTCACTTCAGTTGGCGAAATAGTTTGCGGAAATTATCTATTGATGTCAGATTCAGAAATAATCGATTTCGGGGATTCGGTGCAAGATTTAATGAGTACTTTGAAATCGGTCCTGCTTGAAAGAGAAATTGCAACTGTAATTTGGGGAGCAGAAGTCGCACAATCGGAAAAAGCACTGATTCGTGCATCTTTGAGCAACCTTGAATTAATCGAAGTATCTGGACAGCAGGGAATTTGGCTTGTTTTGATTGGGCTTGAGTAATGCACGGGCTAAATACACCTCTTAAAGAAATCATCGGTGGCCAGACAGCAACTTCTTTAAGTAAAGCTTTTGGAATGAAGACTGTGGAAGATGCATTGAAACACTTTCCACATCGCTACGCACTTCGCGGTGAATTGACTGAAATGCAAGGGCTCAAAGTTGATGAGCAAGTGACCATCATGGCTCAAATTACGTCGGTCACAAACCGGTCGATGAAACAAAAACGGGGAAGTGTTCTTGAAGTAACCGTCAGCGATGGAACTGGAAAACTTAAATTAACTTTTTTCAACCAGGCATGGCGGGAAAGAGAACTAGTTGCTGGTCGCTCCGGATTGTTTAGTGGAAAAATCACCGAATTCAAAGGAACGAGACAACTCGCGCATCCCACTTACATGCTCATCCCAACCGACGAAGAACCAGATGTGGAAGCAGCAGCAGCTTTTGCTCGAGCCCTAATTCCGGTGTATCCCGCGACGAGCAGTTTCCCTTCCTGGAGATTTGAACGCACAATTGACTTAATTTTGGATGGCTTAGATCCGCTGGTAAAAGATTCGCTTAGCCCCGAAATTGAGAAAGCTGAAGGATTTACATCACTCCACCAAGCTTTCCTTGATATCCACAAGCCGGAAAAAGACAGTCAGATAATTCGCGCTCGAGAGCGTTTTGTTTTCGAAGAAGCGTTTGTTTATCAAACAGTTTTAGGTATGCGCCGGGTTGAAACCGAAAACTCAAATGCAATTCCCAGACCAATTCGCACTGACGGATTACTCGCCGACTTTGATCAAATATTGCCATTTAAATTGACCGACGGCCAATACCAAGTTTGCGCCGAGATATTTTCCGACATTTCAAATACACATCCAATGCATCGCCTACTTCAAGGTGAAGTTGGTTCAGGTAAAACTATTTGCGCACTGCGGGCAATGCTTACAGTGGTTGACAACGGTGGGCAAGCTGCTTTACTTGCACCAACAGAGGTTTTAGCAGGTCAGCATTATCGTTCAATTGTTTCGATGCTAGGAAAACTTGTTTCAACCGACGGATTGTTCGATCCACTTGGAAAACATTCCACTCAAGTTACTTTGTTGACTGGCTCAATGAACGCAGCCGCAAAACGCGAGGCTCTTTTAGCCGCCGCAAGTGGCGCTGCTGGAATAGTGATTGGAACGCATGCAATTTTTCAAGAACGCGTGCAGTTTGCCGATCTTGGATTGGTGGTAGTAGACGAACAACATCGCTTTGGTGTCGAACAGCGAGCGGCATTAGCGGCAAAATCGATTGAGGGAACAAAACCTCACGTTCTGGTTATGACCGCCACACCAATTCCACGTACAGTTGCGATGACAGTGTTTGGTGATTTAGAAATTTCAACTTTGGCTGAACTTCCAGCGGGACGTAGTCCAATTGGCACACACGTTGTGCCAGCGCAAGAAAAACCAACTCACTTGGCAAGAGTCTGGCAGCGAATTCGCGAGGAGGTGGGAAAGGGGCATCAGGCTTATGTGGTTTGCCCCAAAATATCTGCCCAATCGGTATCGCAAGAAGAATCTGATACTGAAATCGCGGTTAAAGGCCGAGCAAATGTCGAGGAGATGTTTCATTACCTTTCAACCGGCCCGCTTTTGGGATTGAGAGTCGCACAACTTCACGGCGCTCTTGCTAGCGATGTTAAAGATGATGTGATGCAAAGTTTCTCGCGCGGTGAAATCGATGTTCTGATTGCTACTACGGTGATTGAAGTTGGCGTGGATGTGCCCAATGCGAGCGTGATGGCGATTGTTGATGCGGAATATTTTGGCGTTTCTCAATTACATCAACTTCGCGGCCGTGTTGGTCGAGGAAAAGTACCGGGATTGTGCTTGCTTGTAACTAACTCAGAAGCTGATAGTGCTTCTCGACTTCGCCTAGATGCAGTTGCTAGCACTTTGGATGGATTCGAATTATCAAGAATTGATTTAGAGCAAAGACGCGAAGGTGACGTGCTCGGAACATCGCAAAGTGGTCGGAGATCTGGTCTGCGAATGCTGCAGGTGGTGCGCGACGAAGATGTAATTGCAAAAGCTAGAGAGATTTCATGGCAACTATTGAAGAAAGATCCGGAACTGAAAAATAATTTAGGTTTAGCTAAACGCATCAAAGAAATTCAACAAGATGAAAAGTCAGAATTCTTGGAGAAGGCCTGATGACAAGAATAATTGCAGGTATAGCAAAGGGTAGAAATTTAAAGGTTCCGCCGTCCGGAACCCGACCAACATCAGATCGAGTTCGAGAGGCTGTTTTCACCTCACTGACAAGTCGCTTAGGAAATTTCTCTGACCTTGCAGTCTTGGATTTATATGCTGGCAGCGGTGCTTTTGCCCTGGAAGCAATGTCACGTGGGGCGGACAGAGCGATTGCAGTGGAAAAACATTCTGCGACGGCCAAGATAATTAAAGATAATGCGAAAACTCTCGGCTTCAGTGTTGAAGTAAAACCGGCTGACGTAAGAACTTATTTAAAAGCTCCGGCTACCGATAAATTTGATGTGGTTTATATCGATCCTCCGTATGACCATTCAAATGAAGAGGTGGAAGAAGTGCTGCGATTGTTGCTAGCCAATGGATATTTGGCAGAAGACGCAGTGGTGGTGGTCGAGCGAAGCTCACGGGGAGAGCAATTTGTCTGGCCGGAGGGTTTTGAGCAGGTTCAAGAGCGCTCATACGGAGAAACTTTGGTCAAATCGGGCGTTTGCTAGGTTTCGCCCATGCGTAATGCGGTCTGTCCAGGCTCCTTTGATCCTGTGACCAACGGACACCTAGACGTTTTCGAACGGGCAAGTGCCATGTACGACAACGTGACCATCGCGGTACTCACCAACAGTTCCAAGTCAGCCCTCTTCACAATTGAAGAACGTATCAACTTCATCACCGACGCATGCTCCACCTGGAAGAACATCAAGGTGGTTTCATTCCAGGGTTTGCTAGTTGATTTTTGCAAACAAAATGACATTTCAATTATCGTAAAAGGACTTCGCGCCGTTTCGGACTTTGATTACGAATTGCAGATGGCGCAAATGAATTATCGGCTAGCCAAAATAGAAACTTCATTTATCGCGACCAATCCTGAATATGGATATCTTTCATCGTCACTGATCAAAGAGATTAGTCGTCACGGTGGCGATGTAGGTGGACTAGTCCCCGATAAAGTTTTAGCTGCACTAAAGGCGAAATCCGCACAAGGAGGCACCAAATGAAAGCAAGTTCATTAGTTGACGAACTTATTGATGTAATTGAAGCCGCGAAAAACATGCCGCTTTCTCAATCTTGTGTAATCAACCGCGGCGAAGTGCTGGCGTTGTTAGATGAAATTCAAGAAGCGTTGCCCCGTGAATTTTCCCAAGCGGCATCTTTGCTGAATGAGCGCGACGGAGTTTTGCAAGATGCGCAAGCCGAAGGTCAACGCATCATTGAAATTGCAAAAGCTGAAGCGCGTGCGATGGTTACCGAACAAGCAATCTACAAAGAGGCATTGAAGTCATCTGAAATCTTGAAGCAAGAAAACGAGATGGAAATCTTGAAGAAGCGTCGCGAACTAGATGACTACATCGATGCCAAATTAGCTGCTTTCGAAGCGGCATTGGTTAAAACCCTCAACGCGGTGCAGGCGGGTCGAGAGAAAACTGCAGTCCGCCTCCAGAGTGATTTGCTACACGACTCTGAGAGCCAAGACCCCGGCAATTTCTTTGGGGATTGGCAAGATCCTCGCCCTTAGGGCGCTCAAAACTGCTGTTTTTGGGATACCACCCATTCTCAGGTATCTTTCGCCCTCGGTCTACAGGGCCAAGACCTGCAACTGACTGTCATTGTGAGGACCTGTGAACACGCTCGATCCACGCTCAGCGCTGGTGCTCGACACCCACGAATTGGGTCGTCGCGCGGGGGCAATGTTCAAGAAGTCACTCACAGCGCCAGCTCCAGAAAATCTTGGCGACGATGTCATCGGCATTCAAACCGGTTCTGACATCACACTGAACATTCGGTGTGAATCAGTAATTGAAGGGGTGTTGGTTTCGGGAGATGTGATTGCGAACGCAACTGGACAATGTTCTAGATGCCTCGACCCAATCGCGTTTGACTTAACCGTTCCGGTTCAAGAACTCTATGAGTACGAAGAATCAGAAAACGATGATGAAGAAACCTTAAAACTTGAGGGCGATTATCTCGACCTCGAGCCGGTGGTAAGGGATGCACTTGTGCTTTCATTGCCACTAGCACCACTTTGCGATGAAGAATGTTTGGGACTCTGTTCCGAATGTGGAATCAGGTTAAGTGAAGCGCCAGACCACAAACACGAATCGGTAGATTCACGATGGCAAGCACTACAAGGTTTGCTAGATGAAAAGAAGGAAGGCTGACCTCGATGGCAGTACCAAAGCGCAAATCTTCACGCTCTAACACTCGCGCACGTCGTTCACAGTGGAAAACTTCTGCTGCAACACTTGTGACTTGCGATCGTTGCCGTGCTCCTAAGTTGCCACACCGTGCATGCGGAAACTGTGGAACTTACGACAAGCGTCAAGTTCTAGACGTTTAATCTCAAAAGTTTCAGCGCACCCGTGCATTCTCATGAACGCGGGTGCGCTGATGTTTTTTTGACTAAAGTTTGACTCATGAGTGAAGCCAAAATCGATGCCGTTCGAGCAGCCGTATCCAAAGTGATGGATTTGCCGCTTGATCTGTTAGTGGCTTCAACTCCTTTCGATGATCTAGGTGTGGACTCAATTGCTCGAATCGTGATGGTTGATGTGATTTTGGAGAAGCAACCTAGCTGGCACATCTCTGCCGAAACTATTAAGTATTCAAAAACTATTGCTGAGTTTGCGCAGGGAATAACACCGGGGGTGAGCCATGGCTGACATGTCAGAACTTCGCGCCCGATTGGGATTTGACGTCGGCGATGATTTATTAACTCTTGCGATGACCCATCGCTCCTATTCGTACGAAAACGGCAATATCCCTACAAATGAGCGCCTGGAATTTCTTGGAGATTCGGTACTTGGACTGATCGTCACTGACACTCTCTACAAATTGCATCCCGATGTTCAAGAAGGGCAGCTTGCAAAGTTGCGGGCTGCTGTTGTCAATGCGCGTGCTCTCGCAGAAGTTGCAAGAACTGTCGGACTGGGCGAATTTCTATTGCTCGGCCGCGGTGAAGAAACCACCAATGGCCGCTCGAAACCTTCAATCTTGGCTGATACCTGCGAAGCGGTTATTGGAGCAGTTTATTTAAGCGGTGGTTTTGAATGGGCTGGTGCACTTGTGCATCAGTGGCTTGATCCATTGATTGAAGTTGCAGCAACTCTTGGCGCAGGCCTTGATTGGAAAACTAGTTTGCAAGAATTGACCAGCGAAAAAGAACTTGGCTCGCCACTATATGTAATCGAGGAATCTGGGCCTGACCATTCAAAGCAATTTACTGCCCAAGTAAAAATTGGCGACCGGCTTTATGGAAATGGGTCTGGTCGCAGCAAAAAAGAAGCTGAACAACAGGCGGCTGCAACTGCTTTTCATATTCTTTCCGAACAATCAAAATCTGAATAATCGCGATGCCAGAATTACCAGAAGTTGAAACGGTACGTAGCGGACTTGCTGCAAAAATCCTCGGCGCGAAAATTGATGAAGTAAAAGTTTTTGAAAACCGTTCGATTCGACAGCATGAAAAAGGTAAGAAAGATTTTCAATCACAACTTGCCGGAAATAAAGTTGTGTCAGCGAACCGACGCGGCAAATTCATGTGGTTACAACTTGAAAATCAAAACCGCGATGATGCACTTGTCATCCATCTTGGCATGAGTGGACAGGTGTTAATCCATAAAACCGAAGAATTAGAAAAACATGCAAGAGTTGTTTTTGATTTAACCACCAAGCGCAACAAAAAGCTGACGATGCGATTTGTGGATCAGCGGATGTTTGGTGGAATGTTTTTGGACTCGCTAACACAGACCTCAGAAGGTGATTTACTTCCAATTCGAGTCTCGCATATTGCACGTGATCTTTTTGATCCATTTGTGGATGATGAAAAAATAGTTGCAGACATACTCAAGCGCAAAGCGGGCATCAAGTCTTTACTTCTAAATCAGGCAATTGTTAGTGGGGTTGGCAACATCTATGCAGATGAAGCTTTGTGGCAAACCAAACTTCATTACCTGACCCCAGGCTCGCGTTTGAAACCCAAACAAGTTCACCAAACCCTGGCCGCACTCAGAGAAATTATGCAAAAAGCGATTTTGGCTGGTGGCACATCCTTTGATGAGCAATATGTACGTGTAAATGGGGAGAGCGGATGGTTCGAGGTGGAACTAAACGCATATGGGCAAGAAGGGGAGCCGTGCGCTCGTTGTGGACGAGAAATTGTGCGTGAAGCCTGGGCTAATCGCTCATCGCACCGTTGCCCACGTTGCCAACCTGCCCGAAACCTCGGTGGGTAGGGTTTGCCCCTAATTTGAACTTGGCCGCCGGCCTAGGAGCGTGAGCGTGTATCTCAAAAGTTTGACCCTAAAAGGGTTTAAATCTTTTGCATCCTCAACGACTCTTGAGTTTGAACCCGGAATCACTTGCGTGGTTGGCCCAAACGGGTCTGGAAAATCTAACGTTGTGGATGCCCTCGCATGGGTGATGGGTGAGCAAGGCGCTAAGTCTTTGCGCGGTGGCAAGATGGAAGATGTCATTTTCGCCGGCACGGTCGACAAAGCTCCACTTGGTCGAGCTGAAGTAATCCTGACCATCGACAATTCGGATGGCGCACTGCCGATCGACTACACCGAAGTAACCATTTCTCGCATCATGTTCCGCAATGGTGGATCTGAATATGCAATTAACGGTGAACCATGTCGCTTGCTAGATATTCAAGAATTACTTTCAGACTCAGGCATTGGCCGCGAAATGCATGTCATCGTTGGCCAAGGTCAGCTTGATTCAATTTTGCATGCAACCCCAGAAGACCGCCGCGGGTTTATCGAAGAAGCCGCGGGTGTTTTAAAGCACCGCAAACGTAAAGAAAAAGCTTTGCGCAAACTTGAAGCCATGCAAGGAAACTTGCTTCGCCTCAATGACTTAACAACTGAACTTCGCAGGCAGTTAACCCCACTCGGTAAGCAGGCTGAAGTAGCACGTCGCGCCCAAGTTATTCAGATCGATGTTCGCGATTCTAAGTCACGACTTTATGCAGATGATTTGTTGCAGCTTATGAATTCATTGGCCGCCGAAGTTGCTGATGAAACCGCACTTCGCGAACGTCGCGGTGAAGTTGAAAGCACTTTGTCTGATTTGAAATCACGCGAAGCTGTTCTAGAGGCTGAAATCCGTGCAGATGCGCCTTTAATTACCAAAGCTCAAGAAAACTGGTTCAAACTTTCTGGCCTTCGTGAGAGATTCTTGAGCACTTCTACTTTGTCGCAGGAACGCATTCGAATGCTGTCACCGGTTGAAGAAGAAGTTGCTGGACGTGATCCGGAAGAACTCGACAATGAGGCAAGAACTGCTCGACTTGAAGCTGACAGCCTCACCGCTGAAGTTGAAGCGGGACGCAACATTCTTCTTGATGCAACAAAAACCCGAAGCGAAACTGAAGCGGCATTAGCGGAAGAAAATCGCCGCATTCTTGAGATGCAAAAGGCCGCCGCTGATCGCCGAGATGGGCTTACTCGTTTGGCCGGTCAGATTGATGCAATGAAACAGCGCATTGAAACCCGCAAAAACGAAATCGGAAAATTGCGTGGTCAAATCGCTGGAGCAAAAGAACGTGCCGAAACCGCGCAACGTGAATTCCAGGCTCAAGAAAGCAAAATTGCTGGATTGTCTGCAGGTGAAGAAAATCTCGATGCCGATTATGAGAAAGCCCACAAAGAATTTATAGAAGCAGAAACTGTGCTTTCGCATTTGCAACGGGAAGAAACCACCGCAGAGCGCGACCGAGTAACGCTAACTGCTCGCATAGAAGCATTAGAAATGGCAGCTTCAAAAGCCGGTGGTAGTTCTGCACTTCTGGCTGCAAGCGAAAAAGTTTCTGGGATCCTTGGCACCGTTGCAGCTTTGATTTCAGTCAAGAGTGGATACGAAGATGCAGTTGCAACAGCCCTAGGTGATTCAGCCGATGCGATTGCAGTTAACAGCGTTGACTCAGCATTGAGCGCTATGAAGCTCTTGAAAAATGACACTGCTGGTCGATCAGGATTTGTGATTGCAGATGCAAATGATCAAGGTGAAGACCCTGTAAGTCGCAGACTTCCAGATGGCGCGGTTATGGCAATTGATGTTGTGGATTGCAATGAATCGCTTCGCAAATCCTTGAAAGTTCTTTTGCGTGGTGTGGTAATTGTTGATGACCTTGAATTAGCTCGCCACATTGTCATGGAGCGCCCAACAGCGACAGCTGTGACTAAGTTTGGAGACATACTCGGTCGAACAAGCGGTGCTGGTGGTTCATCTACTGCTACTTCACTATTGCAGATTCAAACTGCACTAAATGAAGCCAAAGTTTCGCGAGATAAAGCAATCCACGACATTGAGCGTCTGAAGTTTGAGCAAATCGCTGCGACTGAAAAAATGAATGCTGCACAAAAATCCGCAGATGCCTCGCTGGCGGTCCTGCACGATTCTGATGCCCATTTCGCAGCAGTTGCAGAATCACTGGGTCAACTAAGTGCAGAAGTCCGAAATGCAAACGCAGAAGCAGAACGTTTAGAAAATGCGGTTGCATCGTCAGAAGCAGCAATTGTTGCCGATGAGCAAAGTTTGGCCGAATTAACATCCCGATTAACTGCAGCCGAAAGTTCAACGGATGATGCTGAGCCAGATACATCACTTCGTGACATTTTGACTGGTGATGTTGAATTGCAGCGTCAAAAAGAAGTTGATGCACGACTTCAAGTTCGCACCAGTGAAGAACGACAACGAGCCGCCATTAGTCGCTCTGAAGAATTGGAACGCGCTGCTCGTGATGAACGTGAAAGTCGCCGCCGTTTTATTGAACGAAAAGAACGCCGCGCCCGCGAAGTTTCGGTCGCAACAGCAGTAGACAAAGGCGCACAAATATCCTTGTCGTGGTTGGAAGTTGCTCTTGAACAAGCTTCTTCTGAACGTACCCAAGCTGAACTTGCTCGCGATGCACGCGATATTGAAATGGCAGACGTTCGAAAGCAGATCCGAGAATTAACAGAAGAACTCGATCGCCTAGTGAATGACGTTCATCGCGATGAGATGGCTCGCACCGAACAACGGTTGCGGATTGAGAATCTCGAAAACAGAATTGCCGAAGAACTTGGCTTAGATTCGCAAACTTTGATTGCAGAATTTGGACCAGACCAACTTGTTCCTCCAACACCGCCAGCACCTGGCGACGAAGTCGATCCAAATGCACCAGCGCCAGAGCCGTACCCATATGTTCGTGAAGAACAAGAAAAACGTTTGAAAACTGCCGAGAAGGCGATGAACTTGCTAGGCAAGGTGAACCCACTTGCGCTTGAAGAGTTCTCGGCATTGGAAGAACGTCATCGTTTCTTGAATGAACAACTTGATGACTTGCGAAAGTCCAAGAATGACTTGATGTCTATCGTAAAAGATGTAGATGAGCGTGTAAAAGAAGTTTTAACCCAAGCATATGAAGATACCGCTCGCGAGTTTGAGGCGATTTTCAGTCGCTTATTCCCAGGTGGTGAAGGTCGATTAGTTTTGACTAATCCAGACGACCTACTCATTTCAGGTATTGAAGTAGAAGCCCGTCCGCCAGGAAAGAAATTGAAGCGGTTGTCGCTTCTTTCTGGTGGTGAGCGCTCGCTAACTGCTGTTGCTTTTCTAGTTGCGCTGTTCAAAGCTCGACCAAGTCCGTTCTACGTAATGGACGAAGTTGAAGCGGCTTTGGACGATGTAAACCTTGGTCGCTTGATTGACGTGATGAAAGAACTTCAAGATAACTCGCAGTTGATTGTGATTACTCACCAAAAGCGAACCATGGAAATCGCAGATGCACTTTATGGTGTGACAATGCGCGGCGATGGTGTTTCTGCAGTAATCAGCCAGCGACTATCCGAAATCCGCGACGAGTTCTAATCGCCATGTTGTTGCGAAAGTGGAAGAAGAACCAAACTTCTGCTGAAAATTCTGAAACCGAAAATACCGATATCAAATCAAAGAAGCTTTCTTGGAAAAGTAGTGCACTTTCCTCGGTTTTCAAATCAGCTTTTGGCAAAACTGACCTTGAAGCGCTAAATGAAATTGAAGATGCTCTGCTAATGGCTGACGTCGGGGTAGAGGCAACAGCGGAGATAGTTGATCGAATCAAAAAAGTTGCCGGGCGCGGCGCTGAAGCCAAAGATTTGCAAAGCGCGGTGCGTGAAGTTTTACTCGAAATCTTGTCTGAACAATCCGATCGCACTCTTGGTCTCAATGAAGATGGGCCATCAGTGATTGTTGTAGTTGGGGTTAATGGAACCGGCAAAACCACGACCGTTGGCAAGATGGCTTATCAATTTAATCAAGCTGGAAAGAAGGTTGTGGTTGGTGCCGCCGATACTTTTAGAGCGGCGGCCGCCGATCAATTAGAGACTTGGGCAGCAAGAAGCAATGCAGTAATTGTCAGAGGACCAGAAAATGGTGACCCAGCATCGGTCGCTTTCGATACCGTTGCAAAAGGTGTTGAATCAAGAGCAGATGTAATAATCGTTGACACCGCAGGTCGGCTACACAACAAATCCACACTTATGGAAGAGCTTTCGAAAGTCAGCAGAGTGATTGAACGCAAAGCTCCTATTACTGAGACCTTGCTGGTTTTGGATGCCACAACCGGCCAAAACGGCTTAAACCAAGCGGAAATTTTTGCCCAAAGTGTTGAGCTCAGTGGAATTGTGCTTACAAAATTCGATGGCACAGCAAAGGGCGGCATAGTTTTTGCTGTCCAACAGCGGCTTGGAGTTCCAGTTAAATTAGTTGGCATTGGTGAAAATGCTGAAGACTTGATTTCATTCGATGCGGTTGAGTTTGTGGACTCTTTGCTCTCATAAATCTGCAATTCCTGAAACATTCGTAACATTCAAGATACAAATCTTTTACACAAAAGCCCGTTCTGTCACACTCTCGCAACTTAATTGCACCCTAAATTGAAACACTTACTCGCGATATTTAGCCCGTACTTTCCACTACAAAAGAAAGCGGGTGCAAAATGCCGGAACTAAATACCGGTGATACCGCGTGGGTATTAGCGAGCGCCGCTTTGGTGTTGCTGATGACTCCGGGTCTTGCCTTTTTCTATGGCGGCATGGTTAGAGCTAAAAGCGTCCTCAATATGATGATGATGTCTTTCGCTTCAATTGCTGTTGTTAGCGTCCTTTGGGTCTTCTACGGCTATTCAATTGCCTTTGGCAATTCGGGAAGTCAGTGGTACGGCTCTTTTGATCTATCGGGTCTATCAAGTGTTGTAAACGACTTAACTGCAAATGGAGCTATTTATCCAATTCCAGTTTTGGCATTCGCTGCTTTCCAATTGATGTTTGCGGTAATTACTCCGGCATTGATTTCTGGTGCTATTGCCGACCGCGCAAAGTTTGCAACTTGGGTTGTATTCGTCGCAATCTGGGTAACCGTTGTTTACTTTCCAGTTGCCCACTGGGTATTCGACTTCGGCGGTGAAGACACAACAGGAGCTGGTTGGTTAGCTGGCCAAGGTGTTCTTGACTTTGCTGGCGGAACTGCAGTTCACATCAATGCAGGTGCCGCAGGTCTTGCCCTTGCATTAGTGCTTGGAAAGCGAGTTGGTTTTAAGAAAGAACCAATGCGTCCACATTCTCTGCCTCTAGTACTTCTTGGTGCTGGCTTGCTCTGGTTTGGATGGTTTGGCTTTAACGCTGGATCTGCCCTAGGTGCAAACGGAACCGCAGCAATTGCTTTCATGAATACTCAGGTTGCGACTGCCGCTGCTCTAGCTGGCTGGTTGATCGTTGAAAAGATTCGCGATGGACATCCAACTTCACTTGGTGCAGCTTCTGGCGCGGTTGCTGGTTTGGTGGCAATCACTCCAGCTTGCGCATTCGTTGCTCCATGGGCTGCCGTTGTGATCGGTTTGATTGCCGGCATCTTGTGTGCACTAGCTGTTGGCCTCAAATACAAGTTCAACTATGACGATTCACTCGACGTTGTTGGCGTTCACTTAGTAGGTGGACTTTGGGGAACTCTTTCAGTTGGTTTCTTCGCAACCACTTCAATCACTAGCTGGGGTGCAAATGGCATCTTCTACGGTGGCGGAACTGAATTGCTAGTTAAGCAGGCAACTGGCGCAATTGCAGTGTTGGCATATTCATTCATCGTCACCTTAATTCTCGGCTTCTTGTTGGAAAAGACAATTGGCTTCAGAATTAGTCGTGATGAAGAAGTTGAAGGTGTCGACCTAACATCACATGCAGAATCTGCATACGAAATTGATAACCGAGCCGGCGCTGGTCTTGGTGGAATTCTCACAAGCAATCGGTCGGAGGTCTGACATGAAATTAATCACCGCAATTGTTAAGCCATTCAAATTAGATGAGATCAAAAGTGCACTTGAAGGTCAAGGCATCAATGGTCTGACAGTTTCAGAAGCAAGTGGCTTCGGTCGCCAACGCGGACACACAGAGGTTTACCGTGGCGCTGAATACACAGTTGATCTAATTCCAAAAGTTCGTGTAGAGATTTTGGTAGATGACGCAGATGTCGACAAGGTATTGGATGCCATTGTGGCAGTTGCTCAGACCGGACGAATCGGAGATGGCAAGGTTTGGGTGATTCCAGTCGAGCAAGTCATCCGAGTTCGTACCGGAGAACGTGGATCTGCCGCTCTATAGCTCCACGGGTAAAGTCACTTTCCTAACGGTTGGGGTGGAGAAATCCACCCCAACCATCTCCCATGTTTTAAGTTGGTGGAATGTATTTAGAAAAACGCAAGCTATTAACGGCTGCGGACGTTCTGCCATCTAAAGAAAATCGAATTGAAATCACTCAAATTACCGATGAATGGCTGAGCTCACTCGCCAAATCTGCCGGATTTGATAGTCATAAAGTCTCATTGGTTGCGGTCGGCGGCTATGGCCGAAAAGAATTATGTGCGGGTAGCGACTTAGACATATTGCTATTGCACCACCAAAACGAAAAGCCAGCGGAAATTGCTCGCCTTGCTGATGCAATTTGGTATCCAGTTTGGGACTCTGGAATTTCTCTAGATCACTCGGTTCGAGATATTTCTCAGGTCCGCAGAATGGCAACCGCGGATTTCAAAGTTGTGCTTGGTCTGCTTGATGCGCGAGTCATCTACGGCGACGAAGAACTTTTATCTGAAGTGCGAGCAAGCGTTTTATCAGATTGGCGTTCACTTTCCAAAGAACGCTTGAGTGAATTGCATCAAAGTGCAATTGAGCGAAAGCACAGATTTGGCGACCTTGCTCATTTATTGGAACCTGATTTAAAAGAAAGTTATGGTGGACTTCGCGAATCCACAATTTTGCGTGCAATTTCCGCAAGCTGGATCACCGATGTTAATCGTGAACGAGTAGATGAGGCTCACCAGATTTTGCTTGACGTCCGGGACGCTTTGCATAGGGTCTCTGGTAGATCTACTGACAAACTCACTATGCATGAACAAATTGATGTGGCCAAATTGTTGGGGGTTGAATCAGATGATGTTCTTCTTCGAACAGTATCCCTTGCTGGTAGAACCCTGGCTTACGAATCCGATATGGCATGGGCCAGAGTTCAAAAAATAACTGCCAAGAAACCACTTTTCAAAACCAGGAAAATTTCGAAAGATTTCCGTGCGCCTTTAGCCGACGGAGTGGTGGTGCAGGATGAAGAGGTTGTGCTGGCAAGAGATGCAAATCCTGCTAGCGATGCTGGTTTAGGTTGGCGAGTGGCTGCCGCTGCTAGTCAGTCCGGATTAACAGTTTCTCAGTCGACTTTGAATCGGCTTGCAACCGAATTAGCACCGCTGCCTAACCCATGGCCCAAAGAAGTTCTGAGTTCATTGGTTTCATTTTTAGGTTCTGGGCAGGCAATGATTCAAGTTTGGGAAGCTTTTGATCAAAATGGCTTGATTAATCAAATGTTGCCTAACTGGCAACCAATGCAAGCTGCACCGCAACGAAATGCCCTTCACATCTACACGGTTGATAGACATTCAATTGAATGTGTTGTTCAAGCCTCGATTTTGAGCCGAATGGTTTCAAGGCCAGATCTGTTATTAGTCGGCGCTTTATTTCACGACATCGGAAAACCCCACATAGGTGACCACAGTTCAGTTGGCGCAGAGTTAATGGTTGAGATCGCCAAGAATCTTGGATTCTCTGAGTCCGATACCCAAATGCTTGTGCAAATGGTGCAACATCATTTGGTGCTACCGGAAATTGCAACTAGACGCGATTTAGAAGATCCGGCGACCATCGAATTTGTAGCAAACAAAATTCAAAGTAGTGAACTACTCGAATTACTTCACTACCTAACCATCGCGGATTCGAAAGCCACTTCGGAACAGACATGGAGTGATTGGAAAGCGAGCCTGGTTCAGAACTTAGTGAAAAGAGTTGAAGCAAGCTTTGTTGGAAAAGAATTACCAACTACCCAAGGGCTTGAAAGTAGTTTTCCATTTTCCCCAACCACTGAAACCAATATTGCAGTCGATAATTCAGGCGCACAGAGCGACATCTATGTTTCGACGCAGGATCGCGTAGGTCTGATTGCTGATGTGGCGGGGGCCTTGCGGATTTTGCGTCTAGATATTAAGTCTGCTCAATTTGAAACGAACGATGGAGTTGCTTTGCAGCATTGGCAAGTTATTCCACTTTTTGGTGATGCGCCAGAAATTAAAAAGATTATTCTCGAGTTGCAGATTGCAATCTCAAGTCCTGAACAAGTCTCAAAAGAACTTCAGAAAGTTAAGTCCGCGAGAGTTCATCGTGGATTCATTCCGCCAAAACCACTGGTCAGATTCGTTGATGGAGCATCTACAAAAGCTGACGTTTTCGAGGTTCGTGCCCACGACGAATCCGCATTGCTTTATCGCATTGCCCACATAGTGGCGATGGAAAAACTCACGATTAACGCCGCCCGCATTGACACAATTGGAAGTGAAGTGGTGGATGCGCTCTATCTGACTACTACCGAAGGTGAAAAGTTAGATGAAGTGACCAAAAACGAACTGCTTTTCAAGGTAGAGCAGGAGTTACGGGAGTCTGCAAACCTATAGGTGAGCGAAGCGGCTAAACCTTTACGATTAGCCAAGAAATCGGAGGCCCAAGTGTTTGATCAACTCTCAGCGAAACTCACCGCTGCGGTCAAAGGCTTTCGTGGCAAAGGAAAAATAACCGAAGCTGACGTCGATGCGGTGGTAAAAGAAATTCGTACGGCCCTATTGGATGCCGACGTCGCACTTTCAGTCGTAAAAACCTTCACCGAGAAGATTCGCGAAAAGGCAATCGGATTAGAGCTCTCTGGAGCGTTAAATCCAGGGCAAGAAGTTATTAAGGTTATTCACCAAGAACTTGTGCAAATTTTGGGTGGCGATCTGCAAACCGAAGGTGGAGCTCGTCGTCTCAGATTTGCAAAGAACCCACCGACAGTCATCATGCTGGTTGGCCTGCAAGGTGCAGGTAAAACCACACTTGCTGGTAAGTTGGCAAAGTACCTAAAAGCGCAATCTCAGACCCCAATTCTCGTCGCTGCCGACTTACAGCGACCTAATGCGGTTGATCAATTAAAGGTGGTTGGCGAGCGAGCCGGAGTTCCAGTATTCGCGCCAGAACCCGGCAATGGAACTGGTGACCCGGTTAAAGTTGCAAAAGCTGCGATTGATTATGCAAAACAAAAGCAGCACAGCATGGTGATTGTTGATACTGCCGGTCGGCTTGCGATAGATGACGAGTTAATGAAACAAGCTCGGGCTATTCGCGACTCGGTTAATCCTGATGAAATACTTTTTGTTATTGATTCAATGATTGGTCAAGATGCTGTTGCAACGGCGCTAGCTTTTGATGATGGAGTCGGATTTGATGGGGTAGTACTCACCAAACTAGACGGTGATGCCAGAGGTGGTGCAGCGCTTTCGATTCGGGAAGTAACTGGCAAGCCCATTATGTTTGCTAGCGTTGGTGAAAAGCTTGAAGACTTTGAACCGTTCTATCCAGAACGAATGGCCAACCGAATTCTAGATCTGGGTGACATGCTCACTTTGATTGAGCAGGCTAGCAAAGTTGTCGATCAAGAACAGCAAGAGAAATTTGCAAACAAAATTGCATCCGGTGAAACATTCACACTTGAAGATTTTCTTGAACAAATGACGGCCTTGAAGAATATGGGGCCGCTTGGCAAAGTTCTAGGAATGTTGCCTGGTAGTGGGCAAATGAAATCTCAAATAGAAAGCATTGATGAAAAAGAGTTAGACCGCACAGCCGCAATCATTCGTTCGATGACTCCTATGGAAAGAAATGATCCAAAGATTCTTAATGCTTCGCGCAGATTGAGAATTGCAAATGGTTCTGGAACACGTGTTAATGATGTGAATAATCTTGTCGATCGATTCACCATGGCGGCCAAAATGTTTAAGCAGGTTGCAAAAGGTGGAGTTCCAAACATCCCTGGGGTACCACTTCCACCCGGAGTTGGCGGTGGCAAGAAACTTAAGCAACAAGCTCCAGTCAATAAAAAGAAGAGCAAGAGCGGAAATCCAGCCAAGCGAGCAGCCGAAGAGTCCGGGGAATCACTGAGGTTGCCAGGGCAATTCAAAGGGCTGCTAGATAAGTAGCCAAACCTTTGAACAGGGTTAGTTGCCCTAAGTCAGGTAACTGTCCAAGATACGGACTTTTAGGCATCTCCCTGCGGGCAACTAGGAGATGCGAATTAACTTTCGCCAATGAGTCCAACTCCACAAATTACCCCAGAATCTTTTGGTCCAGCCAAAGCGCTTCGATGTCGTGAGTGCGGCACCGATTATGCGCTTGGTGCGGCATATTCGTGTATCGAGTGTTTCGGACCACTCGAAGTTGCATACGACTTCGGAATCGTCACTCGCGAACAAATCGAATCTGGACCACAGAACATGTGGCGTTACGCACCGCTGCTGCCGGTGGCTAAATATGTTGCAGAAGAACCAAACTTGAATCCAGGCTTAACAAAATTAATTAAAGCCGACAATCTCGCAAAAGCATTAGGCATGACTGGAACTCTTTGGGTGAAAGATGATTCTGGAAATCCAACACACTCATTTAAAGATCGAGTAGTTGCAGTTGCACAACATGCAGCTCGTCGTCTCGGCCGGACAACCCTTGCATGTGCATCAACTGGAAACCTTGCAAATGCGGTGGCTGCGGCTGCTGCGCGAGCCGGACAAAAATCTGTTGTACTGATTCCATCAAATCTTGAAGCTGGTAAAACCATCACAACTGCAACATATGGCGGAACTCTTTTGGCAATTGAAGGCAACTACGATGATGTTAATCGCCTTTG